>Ga0209147_100165_pt1 | contig 90385 bp, 91 predicted proteins | sample AraplaCol_mLB_r2_FD_184278 | JGI IMG/M metagenome (GOLD analysis project Ga0209147, IMG submission 184278) | Arabidopsis root microbial communities from North Carolina, USA - plate scrape CL_Col_mLB_r2 (SPAdes) (version 2) | ecosystem: Host-associated > Plants > Roots > Endosphere | place: USA...
GTAATTGGCTAGCAATCCAGCCAGTAGTTCTTCTGGTACGTCGTGTTTCTTCTTACTCATTGTAGCTCCGGACAAGGCGACAGTTTCCTGCCAATAGTCCGTTTACACAAAATTATGTACAGGCCCCCATGTGGTCTACAACCCCGACGATTTTCGCCAGGCGTACGTTTACGAGGACGATGACCTGCCGCTCGTCACGCTGACGCATGAACACGCCCGCCCGCAAACACCTGCATGGACCTTTGCGGAAGCTAAAGGCCGATTCGATTCGGGCATGCATGACTGGATGGTGCCAGACGACAAGGTGCAATTCCAGCATGACCTTGACGATGCGGTCACCGGAAATGGAAGGGCACGGAAGACCAAATCGCGCGGCAAGCGTGAAGAAAACAAGGAAACCGTACGCCGGGCCAAAGACCACTCGGCCATCCAGCGTACCGTCGACCGGCCGCTTTCTTCGGCTGCGCCGTTTGGGCCAGCACCTTCGACTAATTCATCGTTGCCCACTGAAGACGGTCAGGCTTCCACCGTCTCGTACGACGACGCACCGCTGATGAACATCGTAAACAGAACCACTGGAGAAAAATTGCTGTGACGCCAGCCCAACAACTACGCCGAGATATCGAAACCTGCGAACTACCGCATCCTATGTTCGTGGCGCATCTGTCTGCACTCAAACGGCGCATCGATGACGCTCTTGCTGGCTTTGCCCCGAAAATCGTTCGCGTACCAGGTCCGAGCGGCGTGGGAAAATCTTCGCTCATTGCCACACTGTCGCGCGACTACCATGAAACCCGTATCGACGGGCGACGCCATGTTCCCGTACTGGTGGTAGAAGTACCCCAATCCGCCACGGCCAAACTGCTTCCTCAAAGTGTACTGCGCGCGCTGGGAATTCAGGTCCCTAGCCGCATGACGGCAGGAGCGATGTTCGATTTGATGGTGATGCAGCTTCGCCTGGCCGGCACACGTGTGGTGATCTTTGACGAGATAGCCCACCTCGTTGATGAAGGGTCGCGGGTGCCTCCGCGCGCCGCCAGTGACTGGCTCAAAACTCTGACCGATACACTTGGCATGACGCTAATTCTCTTCGGTATTCCGCGACTCGAACGACTTTTTTCAGCAAATGAACAGCTGCGTCGCCGGGCTTGTCCTGCACGCAATTTCTTGCCATACGACGCAAGCGATACGGAGCAGATGACAGCATACGTTTCATGCGTCACAAATTATGCTCGCTTGTTCGCTGCAGCTGGCTACCCGATTGACGTGCGCCCTCGCGTACTGACGCAGCAAAGCTATCTGCTCACCGGTGGCCTGATTGGTGTACTCGCCGACTTCATGCGCGAGTTGGCAAGATCAATGGCGAATGAAGCGCCGCGCGCCATCACATACGCAGACTGCCAGAAGGCACTTGAAGACGTTAGCCACGCGGGGTCACCGCACAAATTGGCTTTCCAGAATGCGGGCATCGAGGACGTGGGCGTGGAGCTGATCGCCCTGAAGCAGGCATACGTTCATGTTTTGACCAGCAACACGGCATCCATACCGGTTCGTAAAAAATCAGGAGAAAAACCATGAGCCTCATCCTCACCTATGCGCCTCGGGACGACGAGTCTGGAATGGGGTACTACCGTCGACTTTCTGCCGATAATGCGCTTTTCAGCTGGCGTAATCTGACTGACACGGCGGGTGTCGAGCGTAGCCGCCGCGCATTGCTGATGCGAACGAACGATGTAGCGCGTAATCTTGGTTTGGAAACGGCGTGGACTGAATCCGCCAAACAGAAAGAAGACCTCTGCCACAACTGGGGCCGACTACATCGTGCGCAATCTGATGCTGTGTGTCCGGCGTGCTTGGCTGAATCGCCTTACCTTCGACACCAGTGGGAACACACCTATGTCACAGCATGTCCTCAGCACCGCATGCAGCTGGTTGACCAATGCGACGCCTGCGGAAAGCACCTGTCACCTGAGCGACTCTACGTAGGATTGTGCTCGTGTGGCCAAGACCTGAACAGCCTACCGCGTGTGCCGGCAACTCGGGCGCAGCAGTGGTTGTCGGTGCTAATTACATGCAATGGCCAACAATCTGGCGGCATGAAGCCAGTTCTGCATGACCTAGACATTAACGTTCTGGAGAAGGTCATTCGAACTCTGTGCCTGCATGTAGATCCGAAACAACCCAAGTTGCCGCGCCGTGCAGCCTTGCCAAAATCCGTCGCTGAAGCGGTCGAATTCCTCACACCGCTCGAAACCTTGCTGGCCGACTGGCCAATGGGTTTTCGGGCGCATGTTGAGCAACGCATTGCCGCCGGTCGCAAGGATGCTCGCACACTGAATACGTTGCTGGGCGATTGGTATATCAGCCTGCGCAAGCTTTGTCAGGGCACAGCACTCGAGCCGCTCCTGCAAATCATCATCGACGTCGCAGCCGAAAAATCCGATTGCGTACTGGGCCTGGATTCGGCTAAGGCTATGGCCGAAGACGCGACTGGATACATGCGGGCACCGGATGCCGCAAAAGCCATCGGTGTTAGTGTTTCACGTCTGCATGACTCAATTCAGGCTGGCGAATGCGAGCACCGCACGCGGCGTACTGGCACGCGTGGCCAGATGTACGAAGTTTCATGCGCTGAGGTTGAACGCATCCAGCAGCTACGCGCCGGGTGGATTTCCGACAACGAGGCCTGCGAGCTAGCAAGTGTTTCACCCGTCGTGCTCGATCGTATGAAAGCAGCCGGCGTTATCCTGTCAGACATCCATTGGCGCGAAGATCTCATGAAAGGTGGCCCGGTCGAGCATCAATCCGTGCTGGATTTATATGAGAGTGTTGACCGGGGCGCCGAACCCACTACAGTGGCTGATGATACGACACTCACTTGGGCGGAACTGACCAGCCGTCGCATGGGTGAGAAGCAGGCCATCGAGTCGTTGATGAAGGCCATTGCGAACGGCGAGGTGAAAGCCGTCGTGCATGCTCGAACGCTAGGAAAAATAGCCTTCCTGATGTCGGACGTGTTGCAGTATTTCGGCACGCCATTACTCGAAGTTGGTATGTCAATTCAGCAACTGGCTAAAACGACAGGATGGAAATGGGAGTCCATCTCACATTGGGTAGACGAAGGGCTACTGGCGTCCGTGTCAATTCAACGATGCGGCCAGGCTTGTCGCGTGGTGTTGCCGTATCAGTTGCTAGCGTTTCGCCAGAGCTATATCCCGCTGGCAGATTTAGCGCGCGCCATGGGTACGAAGTCGTCAGCGTTGTCGCGCTTACTGCACGGCGTCGAACGGGTTGGTTCAAAACAGCTGCCTGATGGCACCTTGCGAGGTGGGCTGATTCGTATCGCTGACCTCGGTCGGCTGGCAGTTATCGGTGCGAGAGCTGGGCACGACCTGTTCGTACCCGCTCCGTTGACGCATGGGGACTAGCGATACGTCAACCCCTGGAATTAGTTAGCTTCATTGGCAGCTTTTGCCAGTGCACGTTTCGAATTCATTATTCGCTTCTCGCTGATAGCAGTTGGTCGAGATAGCTCGACCCTGCGGGGGCACCCACGCAAAGCGTTTTTTACGCAGCCAAAGTTTAACTTCTATGAGAACATCGTGCGGAGCAGGCGTCGGACGTAAAAGACAGCTGGTGCCTTAAGTCCTTGAAGAATTCAAAAATAACAGGAGGGTTATTCCGGCAATTGTAATTTCATGCAAGCTAATTTTGACAAATGTCCAGCGGCCAATCTAAAAATACTAGTTTCGCGGATCGTCTTTTTAGAGAGCCTTCATACGGACTATGCCTTCAAATTATCATCATTGTGAGAAGCGTAGCGCGCCGTACCGACCCGAGCCGAGGGATAACATAATGGGGAAATAAGATGGCGAAAAGCTACCGCCGCCTGAACCTTTTGATGGCAAAGCCATTAGGTGACGGCCAAACGTTTGGAGACCTGCTCGCTGACGCACCAGTGGACAACTATCCAATGGCAGGCGACTTAGGTATCGACGGGGTCCTCTATGTGAGACGAAGCACGGAAAAGAGACCCAGTTGGGGTTCCGTGCTTGACGAGGTTACTGGCAGCGTTGTACCGAATCTCGCAAATCGATCAAGTTCCGCAGTACTCCTACTGCGAGTAGACGGGGACGTCTTCGCCTTTACTTTTGGCTATGGCCGGTATCTAATCGAGCAGTCGCTGTTTGTTCAGGACTTTGGCCTCCGCGCAGCACTCAACACGCTCGACGAAAATTCACTGCGTAGCGTTGACTTGCATACTCTCGAAGATCAGCCCGTTCAGAAAAAGTCTCAGGCTGCTCGCGACTCAGGGGTAGGCGTCTTTGGAATCGACATCCTTCGAGATGTTCTTCGCGCCGTGACGGGCGTACCCAAGATCGGAGTTGGCCTTATGCAGATCGCTGGTGGAGATTCGACGTTTTCCTTCAGCATCGAAATGGAAGCCGCAGATTTTCCTGAGTTGGCACGCCGTGTCAAAGGCTACTACGCAAATGACGACTACAAGACGTCTTTCTCGTGGGTGGACAACGTGCGCAAGGTCAAGGACGACGCCTCTATCGATGTGCTGAACGCGCAGTTGATTCGAGCTGTTTCCACGCGAAATCCCGGAATCATGGTCACGCTGCCGGAGATCGGTGTTTGGGACACAATCCTAGGCTTCAGCTTTACGCGAAATAAAGCTGGGGTGCGCCCCGTCATCCAGACCGCTGATTACATCGACACCATTCCTGATTTGGCAAATCTAACCATCGAGGGCTTGAAGCGCGACCGGCTTTTCGTCCATGACGTCGATGGCAACATCACCGAACACTCTGTGTATCGCTGCATTTACTTCGAGATCGCCGACGGCGACAAGACGAAGATTATCTTTGATGGCAAGTGGTATGAAGTCGATGCGACATTTATTGGCCGAATTGCTGCAACATTGGACTCGGTGCAGCTATCCTCCCTTGCATTCCCACCAGTTGAAGTCTGGGACGAAGAAGGTGAATCGAAAATCGAGTCCGAGGGAGACTACAACATTCGAGCGGCAGCGACGCATGGATATTTTCTGTTGGACAAGAAACTTGTCAAGACCGACCGGACCACATCGCCTATAGAACTTTGCGACTTACTGACTCCTGCGCGGCAGTTGGTACACGTAAAGCATCGCAAGGGCGGATCAGCAGGGCTGAGTCATCTTTTTGCTCAGGGCGGTGTGGCGGCCGAAATCATGCTCGGTGACAAAGCGTTCCGTAAGAAGGCACGAACGGTATTGCGCGGAGTAAATCCGGCCGCAGGTGACCTCATTCCATTGGACAACCTCAGAAGCGCTGACTATGAAATAGTTTTTTTGATCTTAGGCGAGGGTAGTGCAACACTCAAGCAGAATCTACCGTTTTTCAGCAAGGTCAATTTGTCGAAGGCGTTTGAGAACCTCACTCAACGAGGATTCCGAGTTGCAATCGCCGGCGCTCCGACGGCACCACGCCCGATAGCTTGATCGTTGGGGGCCGTAGATCCCAGCTTTAGCAAAACTCGGACTCACGAGCGGAACTTTTGACCTGTCGAAGTTCCTGAGTGTCCAGCTAATCTAAACACAGACGGTCACGTCGTCGAACTGACTGACCACATTCAATGTAATACGTTAATTGAAAATAAAAAATTATTGATCAATCGAAACCGTCTGCACAATGGTCTTGAATTCTGCAAACACCTCCGGCTGCCGCTGCTGGAGATAGCGTGACACCGCCTTGTTCTCAAGCAGTTTTGCCAGATATCCCTTCGCCAGTACCAGATGCAGCACATCCTGGCCATACGTTTGCTCCACGGTCTTGTACTGCACCTGCAAATTGCTCATCTCGCGCTCCATCTTCGCAATCTGCTCCTGCGAGATGCCCCCCATGCGCTGTGGCTTCTTTCCCTCAACGAGCATAGTCGCCGGCGTGGCGACGAGCATCGCCTCTGCATATGCAATCGTGACGTTGTTAGCCGCCACCATCAGTTCGACGCATTCGACCTGCCGCGTCGGCTTCATCCGGCGCAGCACAGGTGAAATCGCTGATGAGAACTGCCGATCTGCTAGCAGCTCGGCCGCCTCTGGGCATATGCCGTTCAACAATGTTAGCTTTTTCGTGATCTGGCTGACGTCGACGCTGAGCGCCTTGGCCAGGCGTTGCGCCGTGACACCGCGCTCGATCGCCCGGCGAATCATGAAGTGTTCTTGGACTGTCGATAGTCGGTTGATGCGGCTGTTATATGTATAGCTCTCGTCGTCTGTCGCCACTAGGCAGAGTGCCTCCATGCAGTTCAATTGTTGCAAAGCAAGGAGTCGTACATGGCCATCCAACAATATGTAGTGATTGGAATTCTTGTCAGTGGGCACTACTGATAGGGGTTCGATTAACCCAATCTCCTCGATCGACGCCCGGATCTGGATGAATTTGCGCAAGGACGTCGTCTCGGGCGGTATCTTGCGCGACAGCAGAATCCGGTCAATCGGGATGTTCAGCGGCTCCGGAATGAAGCCCAGTGCGACCTTGCTCATGCCGCATGCCCTAAAGGCCAGACCCGTTCGGCAAGATACTTTGGTAAGGTATCGAGCCCCTCCGCCCGTAGCAGCGTCGTGAAATTCTCATCCGCTAGCAACTGACGCAAGGCGCCGGTCACAAACAGCAAGCGCTGCTGGGCGAATTCTGCCTTCTTGACCATCATCTTCTGCCGCGCCACCTCCTTTTGGTAAGTCCGGATTAAACTCGACGAAGTCACGTCGCTCCGCTTGTGCCGAGGACCAGGGATCATCGAACGTCCCATCGACTGCCGACTGTCAATCACACGTCGTGCCTGCAACAATTGCTGCCCGCGCAGATCGCCGGATTCGTAGGCATCTTGCAGCGCGACCTGAACGGCCTTGTTGTCGTCCCCGGCATTGGCAATCATGATTGCGGCTGTTATCGGGATGCGTCCCTTCGAAACGGCAACTAGCAGTCGTTCTTCGCCATCTCGCAGCAAGTTTAAAATGGCATGGACGTATTCGGGGCGGAGGCCGGTCTTGGTTGCAATGATCTTCTTGTCATATCCCTGTTTGTGTAGGCGTTCGATTCCTTGCAATACTTCTAGTGGTTGATATTGACGACGCGCGATATTTTCGCTGAGATTCATGATGAGAGCGTCCTCATCGCTGACGGTCACGACCAGCGCCGGAATGGTCGTTTCACCCAAGGAGCGGAATGCCTTTACCCGTCCTTCGCCGCATATCAGCAAATAGTGCTCGGTTCCATCCTGTTTCCTTCTTGAAGTGACAGTGATCGGCTTCTTCAATCCGATCGTTTGGATATTGGCGACGATTTCCTCGAAAACACGATTGTTGCGTTCCCGAGGGTTGAGTGTTTCGATCTGGTCGATCGGAATCATCCGCATCTCGCTCGGCCGCTGTTCCATGATCAGGCCGCCCTTCTCACGCGAACCCGTTCGGCCATGCTGTATAGATAGTCCAGCGTATCGTACCGAAAGGTATCGAATTCGATAGGATTGTGCTCCCGTAGATTGACGCGGGTGTGATCGAAATCGAGCCGGGGCAGCAGATAGTAGTCGAGCGGCCTCTGGTTAAGCCGGTCAAGCCGGACCGCGACCGTGATGTCCGGTGCTAGGCTGGTATCGAAGCGTACCTTCCATGAATAACGCCCGGCACCGTGGCTCTGGCAGCGAGCCAGCACCAGAGAGACGTCGAACTCTTCGTTCAACAGCAGCATGTCGGTGGCCGGGTCGCGTTTAACTGAACCGCCCAGCCCGGCAATTGCCGCTTCCGTCTGGGAGACAATTTCGGGATGATAGCGCCGCAGGAAGCGGTTGGCCTCGAGATAGCGGTAATCCCGATCCGGAGCAAATCCCACCGTCTGGTACGCTTGCAGCAAGCTACCAAATCGGTGCGAGTACACGGCAGTGGACGGCATTCCTTCGGTTTCATTGATTATCAGGCCCGACAAGAAGCCGCGATGCTGGTACAGGTTGCGCAGCCTCTCGATCAGTTCTGCATCGGTATAGCGCCTGGCACGCGCACGCATGATGCCCCGCACCGTATAAAACATCTCGGCATCGACGATGGGATCGAAGGCGCCGTCCTTCCGGACCCACATCTCAGGTGTGTTGATCACGTGTAGCTTCTTGAGTTTGAAGGAGGTCCGGTTGTATAGATTGTTGCCGATGTATTTTTCATTTGTGAGCACCTCATGTACTGTGGCGCGGGTCCATGGTCGTCCAAGATCGGTCTTGACCGTCATGGCGTTCAGGCGCTCGGCGATGTCGGACTCGACTAGGCCGTCGTCAGTGAACCAGCGGTAGATTTGATTGACGATCCGGATTTCATCGTCCGCGCCGGGGACCAAGATAACCCGGTCGGTCTGTAGGCTCTTGTGCTCGCCGCGCTTGAGCTCGGCTTTTATGTTGCCGTTCTGGTCGATCAGCATGCGGCGCAGGCCGTAGCCGGCCGGGCCGCCCTGGCGAAATCCCAGTTCGATCAGGCGGCACTGACCCGCGAACACCTTGGCCGACAGCTCGCGGCTGTATTCCCCAGCCATGGCCCGCTTGACGCCTTTGACGATGGTGGAGACCGGTGAGCCGTCGTTCTCGAACTGCTCGGCGCAGTACACGACCTGGATGCCGGCGCGCCGGCAGCGGTACTCGTAGTACGCACTTTCGTCCGCGTCCTGGAAGCGGCCCCAGCGGCTAACGTCGTACACCAGGATCATCTCGAAGCCAGGCTTGCCGCTCTCGACGTCTTGCAACAGTCGCTGCAACGCTTCGCGGCCATCGATACGCAAGCCGCTTTTGCCTGCATCGGTGTAGGTACGGATGATCTCGATATGTCGTCGGCTGGCGTATTCTCGGATCTTGTCAGCTTGGTTTTCAGTCGAGTACTGCTGGTGTTCGGTCGACATTCGAACGTACTCCACTGCGCGCATCACGGAAGGCGATGGCGAGTCGCCTTGTGACGCAATGTCAAAGTCAGAGGATTGGTCGTATCGCATAAGCGTTAACTCTCAAGTTGTTAACAAGGAGTTCCAGTGCAACCATCCGAGCACGATGTCACCGGAGAACATGTCTTGTACGATAACAGTCGCAGGGCGCGGCTCGAGCGAGTCCTCTCTTTACAATCACTGATCCGGCACCGAAAAGTGTGATAGCACTCTGATTTCGACGATCCACAGGTCCATCTTTGCAATCACGGATCCGCGTACGGGACTGATCTGGTAGAGACCGGAATGCAGGTCGAGCGAGTCATTGGGGTTATTTGATGCGTCCATCTTTGCAATCACCTTGCCGCGATTCTTGGCATTGCGGTCATGTTGCTTTTCCCGGTTTTGCTCCACATAATCCGGATGCTCCCCACGGTAGTTGCTCCAGTAATCGGCGTGGCGGCTGCACCAGGCTTGCTGTGCACGGGCCTGGTTGTCAACGTAGTCCGGATCATGCAAGAGCTTTTCTTTGTGCCATCGGCGTTTGCGGATACGTTGGCAGGGCGGGCTGGAGCAATAGGCCTGACGTGGCGAGTGGGGGTTCGGTTCGAACTTTTGCCCGCAGGCAGCACAGCATCTGGTATCCATCATCGTTCTCCATGCCGACGGCATGAACGAATAATAGTGCTACCTGTTATGCGCCAGTTTTCTGGCGAGCATTATTTCATTGTGCCAAAAAATATTTTAATGTGGCAATGAAGAGATCAGGTTCCTAGCAACCTGTTCTCCATCATGGGTCGGGCCGGGAATGTCGAAGTTTCCCTAGTCTCGCCGACCCTAAGTTCCAGTGATTTTCCAAGGTCGAATTTCAACCATTCTGGAACCCCTACCTTTAGCAGGTGTAGCCTGCTCACGCTCCGATGGCCGAGGGTGATGGGAGAACTCTATAGGGGGAACTTCCTCCGTCATTGTGGTGGCTCGGCTGCAGGAGAAAAGTCTCACACGATGCTTACCAAGATCTCATCTGACGCTTCCCACAGCCCGCAGAGCCTTATCTGATGAGGCAGCAAATCTCACTTTATGGGTCTCGCTACATCTTGTTGAAAAAATTCTCACTCCCGTGAAAACGAATAGTCATCGTAAATGAAAAAAGAGAGCCGACGCGGCTCTCTTTTTTTGTCATTCGATCTTACGCCTCAAATACGTCGCCTCTATACGAGGCAGATAACTGATTCAGTTCGGTCAAAAGATACATTAGGGAGTCATACTAACTGAAGAAATCGTCACTCTGTAAAGAACGAATCGGCCATTTTTTAATAGCTCATCACCTTCTAACTCACGCCGCACCATTCGGACGACGAGCAAGTTGCTTGCTTTGTCTTTTTGCGCTTCTTAGCACGCGGTCTTTCTCATCGTGGAAGCTTGTTTCTGCCTTTGAAGAAAACATCTCATCTTCCGGCATGCCTAATGAGTACATCTCTCTTTCTCTAAGCTCTTCTTGCTTTATGTATTCAATGAATTTCTCCACGCGCTCTAGCCGAACCTTTACGCGTTCTACGCGCTCCCCTCGGTTAAAGAACTGATATTCTTTCCGCGCAGCTTCTGTAAGATAGTTACTGGTCTCTTCGCTAAAAATTCCGCAGTCGGTACATATTAAGTCTAGATACGTGAAGTAGTACGCAAGATCTCCAAACATATACAAGCCGTAGTTGGTTATCTTGATGCGATCAACTGACTCAGAATAGGAGTCCAGTCGATTGTCTGCTTCTACAAAACCGTGACGAAGTAAAACGTCTAGATTCTGTTCGAAGTCATCTTGCATGCTAAACGTCTCAGCAAAATAGGCCCGCAATTCAGCGGTTGCGAAATAAGATGGTGCCGTGGGATCAACTCCATTTGCTAGCTTCCTTAAAATTCGTAAAGCAGTGAAATGGGATCCATGACGAGTTGCCCTCAGTTGATAGATGTTCGGAATGTCACTCAATGATTCTTCGTAGAAATAACGATTAGGAATCCACCAAATCTCGGAAGCAAAAGCGCAGTCTCAAGCAGATGCACGCAGACTTGTGTGCGTTGGGATTTGAAGGCTCTTATGATCGCGTTGCCGCGTTCGCCCGGCAATGGAAAGTGGATCAGTTAGACAGGGTCAATGCTGCGAGCAAAGGAACAATGAGCCTTTGAGGCGTTTATGGCAGTTACGGAAAGATGATTTAGTGGCAAGAGGCCTTGTCGTTGAGCTAAATGAATTGAAGAAAATGTATGGAAAATTAGCAGAGGAGGATTGATTCACGTACGTAGCCTATGCGCATCTTGTGGGAATTGGCGCTCAATCTGATGCGTTGTTGCGCCGAATCTAGCTGTCATACAATATGAGCTCCGCGGCTCAAGCGGACGCACCAAGTTGCCGACGATTTATACAATCTCTGCTCATTCACACACTTAAAGACTTCCCCTAAGAGAAGCCGACCCCAAAGGAGACATACCATGCCAACAGGAACCGTGGAGTTACACCGCATCCTCCGCACCACCCCCGAAAAAATCTACCGCGCCTTCACCGACGCAGCCGCTCTCGCCAAATGGCTTCCGCCCTACGGCTTCACCTGCACCGTGGAGCATCTGGAAGCCAAAGTCGGTGGCACCTTCCGCATGTCGTTTTCGAATTTCACCACTGGCAACGGCCACTCTTTCGGCGGCGAATACAAGGAGCTGGTGCCGGGCGAACTGATCCGCTATACCGACAAGTTCGACGATCCGAATCTGCCTGGCGAATTGATGGTGACGGTGAAGCTGAAGCCGGTGTTGACCGGCACGGAAGTGCGTATTACGCAGGCGGGGATTCCGGAAATGATTCCGGTGGAGATGTGCTATCTCGGCTGGCAGGAGTCGCTCCTGCAGCTGGCCAATCTTGTCGAGCCGAATATTCCAGGATAGCGCGGGACGCTTCTTCGCAAGTCCCGATCAGAATAAAGAAGTGGGCTGACACGGATGCAAGCCGATGGATTCTTGCGTGCTTTGATGCTGGTCGCGGCACACCAATCAGGTGTCGCGGCCAATGTTACTTGTCGGGGAAAAAAGGACGGGGTCTTTCATTGCGCCGACGCCGCTCAATAGCCGCATCGGGGAATTGCCGCCGCATCACCGGATATCGGCCGGCCGTTCTTTTGCCGTCATGGGAAGGTCAAGTCCAGACCGAGCCTGCTGGCAAGGACGAAGGTGACGATCCCCAGGCCTAGCAGCGTCAGCGTGAAGGCTACGGCGACCTTGCCGCTCGCGCGCAGCAATGCGCGCTTCTCCATCGCCTTCTCTTTCTTCCCTTGATCGTAGTGCCACTTGATGGCGTAGAACATGCCGATGCCGAGTACGAGTGCCTTGAAGGCGACGAAAACTACAGGGGTCCAGTCCAGCATTTTGGGTATTTCCAGGCGATTACTTGACACTATTTGTCGTGAGGAACACTCCCTCAAGACGCGGCGCGACATCTCCTTCGACGTCGGTTCATTCTAGGTCAGGCAAACAGCGATCGCCATTGGACATAAAGCCCTAGGACATAATGTCCTTGCCGGCTTATCGACCTCCAATGAAGCTTGGCGTACCTGTTTCTAGGTTGTTGGCGCAGAGCAAATGTCGAGCGGTACTGCTTCCACTCAAGCGCACTCAACACCAGAATCAGTCGCCGAGGTCGATAACCTCATTGGCCGCGATCTCCGCCGGCGTCTCATAAAAACTCGCCACCCACACCTGCTTACTTTGCTCTGCAAAGTCCGCCAGCACCTCGCTCACAAAGTTGATCGAGCTCTTGTCCAGGCTGGCGAACGGATCATCCAGCAGGTTCACCGCCGCACCGGCAGCGAATGCGCCTGCCAGATAGACCTTGCGCTTGCTGCCGGTCGACAGCATGAACAGTTTCTTCTCCGCATGCGGCGTCAGCGACAGGCCTCCCAGCAACTCCGGCAGCGCGGCGTCGTTGAAGGCGGGGAAGCGGGCTTTCACCGATGCAAAATACTCCGGCACGCTCAACTGGTCAAAGGCCTCCGTGCGCGGATCGACGTAATAGACCTGCTGTTTGTATTGCGCGGCTTGCTGGTCCAGGCGGATGCCGTTGATGGCGAGCTGGCCGCCGCTTGCCTTGAGTTCGCCGACCAGCACGCGGATCAGGCTGGTCTTGCCGCGACCGTCGCCGCCGCGGATGATGGTGACGCCGGCGGGCAGCGCCAGCGAGAGATCCTTGAACACCTCATGGTCGGGGTAGCTGAAACTCAGGTCGGCGGCTTGCAGGATGGTCGGGCTGGTCATCGGGTTCGGTGGCGGATTGATCAATGGTGTTGTGGACTGACGCGAACGGCGATTGTAAATCACCTGCGCCGGCTGGATCAGTGCAGCCGGTCTGGCGGCGTGTTTGCTTCGCGCAGGGTGATGGTGATCTCGCCATTGCGCTCCAGCACCGCGCGCGCTACGTGATCGAGCGTGACGCCGTCGGTTTTTTTGCGCAGGGCGACGTCGATGTCGCGATCGCTGATGAGGCCGGCGCGCATCTGGTGCGGATCTTTGCGGCCGTCCTTGACGAGCACGCGTTCAGTGCCGCTGATGAGATCGTCGAGCCAGGCCCAGCGCGTGACCAGCACGCCGATCAGGCGGTGCAGCAGCACCAGCACGGCGCCGGCGGCGAGCGTGGGCGGCAGCGGCGAGGCGCCGACGATGGCGCGGCTCAGGATCGCACCCAGCAAGACCGTGATGCACAGGTCGAAGGCGCTGCGCTGGCCGAACGAGCGGCGGCCGGCGATGCGCAGGAATATCAGCGTGAAGCAGAACACGATCAGCGCCCGGATCGCCATGGCGGCGGCGCTGAGGTCGTTGGAGGCATCGATGAGTTGGTGGAGGTCTTGCATGCGATTTCCTGGGTAGTAAGGCGGTGATGCGACAGTGCGACGATGCGCGAGCCGCCATTGTGCATGAGCCGACGCGGGGAGCGCCAGTCTCGGCAGGCGAGGCCGCCTTGAAAATCTTGTCGCCATGGCAATGCCGAAACGGCATGGGACTTTCCTATGCCGTATTTGTATAGTGTCATGCCGGAAAGTATGCGGCCTGCAAGGGCCATAGACTACCTCCGGACCCTCGCCCTATCAGGCGGCAATTCAGGACAAAGAGCGCGAACAAATGGAAATCAAATGGGTGGAAGACTTCCTCTCGGTGGTCGAGACGCTGAACTTCAGCCGCTCGGCCAAGCTGCGCAACGTCACGCAGCCGGCCTTCGGCCGCCGCATCCGCTCGCTGGAGACCTGGCTCGGCGCCGAGCTGTTCGACCGTTCCACCTACCCTTGCGCGCTGACGTCGGCGGGCGAATCCTTCGTGCCGATCGCGCGCGAGATGCTCAACCAGTCGACCCAGGCGCGCCTGATCCTGCGCGGCCAGCTGGCCGGCGCGCAGGCGACCGTCAAGTTCGCCATGCCGCATACGCTGCTGCTGACGCTGTACCCCAAGCTGCTGTCCGAAATCGAGAAGTGCACCGGCGCTATGGCGACCACGGTGCAGGCGACCAATGTACACGACGCCGTGATGGCGCTGGTCGAACGCCATTGCGACCTGCTGATCTGCTATCACCATCCGCAGCAGGGCATTGATCTCGATGCCGAACGCTACGCCATGCTGTCGCTCGGCAAGGAGCCGCTGCGCCCCTACGTCAAGGCGGTGGCCAAGGGCGTGCCGAAGTACGCGCTGCCGGGTACCGCGGCGGAACCGGTGCCGTTCCTGAGTTACTCTTCCTATTCGTCGCTGAGCCGCATCGTCGAGAAGCAGCTCAGCGCCAGCCCGCGGCCGGTGCACGTGTTCCGCCGCTTCGAGTCGGACCTGGCCGAAGGTCTCAAGAGCATGGTGCTGGAAGGCCATGGCGTGGCCTGGCTGCCGGCCAGCGCGGTGACGCGCGAAGTGGCCGAGGGCAAGCTGACGCTGGCGATTGCGCCCAACGACAACGAGGCGCTCTCGACCGGCCTGTGGAGCGACGAGATGGACATCCGCGTGTACCGCCGCATCGACGACGCCCGCCCCGATCTCGACCGCATCTGGGCCTGCCTGCGTGCTGCGCACGCAGTGCGCTAGCAAAACAGAAAAAACCGAATTTCGTTTCTGCATCAACCAACGTTTAGAAGAGGACCACCGTGAAGCTCATCACCAACCAGCAAGTCAGCGAACTCGTCACCACCGCCGACGCCGTCCAGGCCATGCGCGAAGCCTTCGCCGCAGCCGGCAGCGGCGCGCAGCAGGCGCGCGTGCGCACCAGCGCATCCAACGGCGTGATGCTGTCGATGATGGGCGCGATGATTCCCGATGCGGGCATCGCCGGCGCCAAGGTCTACACCACCATCAAGGGCGCGTTCAAATTCGTCATCACCCTGTTCTCGACGGAAACCGGCGCGCCGCTGGCGACCATCGAAGGCGACACCATGACCGGCCTGCGCACCGCCGCCGCGACCGCCGTGGCCTGCGATGCGCTGGCGCGCAAGGATGTCGAAACCCTGGCTGTCATCGGCACCGGCGTGCAGGCGCGTTCGCACATCCCGGCGTTGCTGCAGGTGCGCAAGTTCAAGGAAATCCTGATCGCCGGCGTGTCCGGACAGCAGGAGCTGGCCGATGAAGTCACCGCCGCCTACGGCGTGCCGGCGCGCGTGGTGGAGATCGATGAAGCCGCGCGCCAGGCCGATGTGCTGGTGACCGTGACGCGCGCGACCACGCCGCTGTTTTCGGGGGACTTGCTGAAGCCGGGCGCCTTCGTCGCCGCCGTCGGTGCCAGCAAGGCCAACGTGCGCGAACTGGACGACGTCGCCATCAAGCGCGCCGCCGCCCTGGTGGTCGAGTGGAAGCCGCAGGCGCAGGTCGAAGCCGGCGACCTGGTGCAATGCGCGCCGGGCACGTTCGACTGGGCCAACGTGTGGGAGCTGGGCCAGGCCGTCGACGGCAGCATCGGCTATCAGCGCAAGGAAGGCGACATCGTGATCTACAAGGCCATCGGCATCGGTCTGGAAGACGTGGCGCTGGCAGGCCTGGCGTATCGCAAGGCGGCTGCGCAGAACGGCTGGTAATCGCCCACGGCGGAAGCAACAGCGTCAATGCAAACGGCGGCCTGCGGGTCGCCGTTTTGCTTTGTGCGGCGGGTCGAATCAGACGTCGGGTTACCAGTCACACATCGGATGACACTGCATCCCCTCCTACAGCAGCTTGGGACGCTGTCCGATGCCGGGCGCCGGTGTGCTTGACTACAGTGATCATTCATCCCCTTCTTCCCACCGCGGCGCTGCTGGCGGTAAGGCGCCCCTGCGCCTGCACAAAAGGAGGCACACGGTAACCGCACATTGGAGACCGCCATGAATCGTTTCGAAGACAAGGTAGTAATCGTCACCGGCGCCGCATCCGGCATGGGCAAGGCGACTGCACAGCGCTTTTCCCGCGAAGGTGCGAAGGTCGTGCTGGCCGACCGCCAGCATGAAAAACTGCAGGAGGTGCTGGAGCAGCTGCCGCAGGACCGTACCGCCGCGCGCCTGACCGACGTCTGCGTGCAGGAACAGGTGCGCGACCTCGTGGATTTCGCGATTGAAAAATTCGGCAAGCTTGACGTGCTCGTCAACGATGCCGGCATCCACGTGCCGGGCAACGTGCTGGAGGTCAGCGTGGATGACTGGCATCGCGTGCAGACCAACAATGTCGACAGCGTGTTCTATGGCGCGCGCGAAGCGATTCCCTACCTGGAAAAGACCCGCGGGTGCATCGTCAACGTCGCCTCGGTCTCCGGCCTGGGCGGCGACTGGGGCATGAGCGCCTACAACACGTCGAAGGGCGCGCTGGTCAATCTCACGCGCGTGCTGGCGCTGGACTTCGCCAGGAAGGGCATCCGCGTCAACGCGGTCTGCCCGACGTTCACCTATACCGGCATGACGGCGGACATGGCTGACAACAAGGCGCTGATGGCGAAATTCGCCGAACGCATTCCGCTAGGACGCGGCGCCCAGCCGGAGGAAATCGCCGCCGTGATCGCTTTCCTCGCCAGCGAGGATGCGGGCTTCGTGACCGGGGTAAATATGCCGGTTGACGGCGGACTCACTGCATCCAACGGCCAGCCCGGCCAGTAGCGTCCACCAGCATCAATGATCAAGAGAGGAACCGTCATGTCCGATCGCCCCGTTCTACATCGACCGCAAGCTCCGCAATCCTCCGGCACCGCCGACGCGCCGGTCAATCCCGACCGTGAATACGAGGATTCCACCGAGAGCAAGCTCGACCACAGCAAGCCGCCGCATCACGACAAGACTGCGGCCGACAAGAAGCACAAGGATGAGCCGCAGATGTCGGTTGGCAAGTAAAATGGATTAACAATCTTTAAGTTGTTTTATTGATATACAACTTATATATTGTATTTGCAATTTACAACTCAAAGGGTGTAGCATGAATCTTCACCTCCATGGAGATCTGCATGCTCTATCCCATCAAAACCCTCAGTCAGCTTCGGCCGATCCTGCAAGGCTTTCGCAAGGAAGCAGGACTGACCCAAGCGGCGCTGGCGGAGCGCTTGGGCATGTCCCAGCAGAATTATGCCAAGCTCGAAGCCAATCCGGCCTCGGTCAGCATGGAGCGTCTTCACGCTGTATTCAGCGTACTGAACGTGGAGATGGCGTTAAGCCAGGCAGGAACTGCCGTCACGGTAACCACTTCGCCCGCAGTGCCAACGCGCAAACCTACACTCAAGACAACAACAAAAGAGCCGCAATCCCTGCGCCGCGTCACTTCGCCAGCCATTAAAAAAGAGGTCTGGTAACCATGGGTCGCCGTACGCTGACGCAACGACTCTTCGTCTGGATGAATGGCATTCGCGTGGCTGCCTGGGACAAGACCCGGGACGAGGAACGCCTGAGCTATTTCCCAGAGTGGCAGGAGCAGGAGGAAGGACGGCCCCTGTCGCTCTCGCTGCCGTTCACGCCAAATAACTTGGTCTACCGCGGCGCGCTTGTTTCTTCCTTCTTCGACAATCTCTTGCCGGACAACGATGCGATTCGCCGTCGTCTGGCGCAGCGTTATCACGCAGAAAATACCGATCCATTTTCTTTGCTGGCAGAACTCGGCCGCGATTGTGTCGGCGCCATTCAGCTCTTGCCCCCGGACGTAGCGCCGACGGATTTGTTTTCCATTTCCGGCAGACCTCTGGACGAGGCGGAAGTCGCGAATCTCCTGCGCAACACCACGAGCGCCGCGATTCTCGGACAGACCGGCGAGCACGACGATCTGCGCCTGTCCATCGCTGGCGCGCAGGAAAAGACTGCGCTGCTTTATCACGAGGGCGCATGGCATTTGCCGCAAGGGAGTACGCCGACCACACACATCTTCAAACTGCCGCTGGGACTGGTCGGCAACCGGCGCGCCGACATGCAGAGCTCGGTCGAGAACGAATGGCTGTGTTCAAAACTGATGGCCGCATATGAATTGCCGATCGCTCATTGCGACATCGGCCGTTTCGAAGATCAGAAGGTGCTGATCGTCGAGCGTTTTGATCGCAAGCCGGCGAGTGATGGCAGCTGGATCATTCGCCTGCCGCAGGAAGACATGTGCCAGGCAACGGGAACGCCGTCCCTGCGCAAATATCAGGCGGATGGCGGCCCCGGCATTGCCGACGTCATCCATGTGCTTGACAGGTCGGATAAGGCGCAGCAGGACAAGCGCAATTTTTTCAAGACGCAGATCGTGTTCTGGTTGCTGGCGGCGACCGACGGCCATGCCAAGAATTTCAGCATCGCCCATCTGCCCGGGGGGAGTTATTGCGCCACGCCTTTGTACGATGTTTTGTCGGCGCATCCGATCACCGGTCCGGGGCCGAACCAGATGGCGGCACAGCGTCTGAAGCTGGCGATGGCTGTGCGCAGCACCAGCAACTACTATCTGATCGACAGAATCCAGCGCCGCCATTGGGGCGCGCAAGCAGCCCAGGTGGGACTCGGCGCTGCGGCGGCCGAAGAGATCATTGAAGAAGTCATCGCGGCGACTGACGGCGTGCTTGATGCAGTCGGCAGGCAATTGCCAGAAGATTTTCCTGCCAAGCTGGCGGACGTAATCTTCAGCGGCGTCGCCCGTCAGTGCAAGCGACTCGCCGCCATGCCTGCAGGCGTCTGAACTACGCGGCGCGCACCAGCGTGATGGCGCGCTCGGGACAAGCCGTGACGCACAGGCCGCAGGCGCGGCAGGCATCGGCATTGGGCGTGTAGGCGACATGCATGCCGTGCACGCGCAGTTTGAATTTGTTGAGGACGCCCAGCGACTGGTAGTCGGCGGCGTCGATGCGGCGGATTTCAAAGACGTCTTCCGGGCACACCACCAGGCAGTCGCCCTTGCCCTCGCAACGGTTCAAATCGATCGCCGGCACGATGACGCCGGGAGCTTGTTTGCAGCCGCCGGAGGAAGACGGCTGCGACGGCTTCAGGGTTTGATTCATCGTTGCCCGGCTCAGTAATGATGATGGATGGTGACGGCGTCAGACGCCGGCAGCCGGGTCTTTGGGCGAGGTTGGACGCGCATCGGCATCGGTGTCCGCGTCCTCATGGCGGCCCCAGCGGCCGCGCCAGCCGCGCATGCCTCGTTTGAATTTCTCGCGTTCTTCTTCGCTCATCTGTTCCCAGCGTTGGCGGTGATGGTGGTGGCAGCCGCGTCCGCGGAAGCCGCCGAACAGGATCTTGCTCAGCACCAGCAAGCCCAGCGCCTGCAGGTACGCAATCTGGTGCACCCCGGGGAACAGCGACGGCAACAGCCAGTTCCACAGCGACATGACGACCCAGCCGAGTGCGGCGACGCCGGCGATGACGAGTACCAGAATTTTCCAGAATTTGCGTTGACAGCTCATGATGTCCTCCTTTGCTTGATGCGAGTGAGCGAATAAAAAATAAGAAAAAAATTTGCGAAGCCGGTCCGGGTTGCCCCGCACCTTCATTCCAGTTCGTCGTACAGCGTCTGCAAGCGCGAGCGCAGGTGCAGGACGGCGTAGCGTTTGCGCGCCAGCAGCGTGTTCACGCCGACGCCGGTTTCCGCGGACAGCTCCTTGAAGCTGCGCCGCTCCAGTTCATGGGCGATGAAAACGTCGCGTTGTTCCGCCGGCAGTTCCTCCAGCGCGTCGTGCAGCTCGGCCAGCAGCAGCGAGCGCGCATACGCGGCTTCGGGACCGGCGTCGGTATCGGGCAGCAGTTGCTCGAGCCAGCCGTCGTCCTCGTCTTCTTCGCCGTCGCCGGAGACAGGCAGTGCCTGCTCGCGCTTCTTGCGGAAGCGATCGACGATGCGGTTGCGCGCCACCCGGAACATCCAGGCGCCGACCTGCTCGATCGGTTCGGGCAGGCGACAGGCCTCCACCAGTTCGTAGAACACGTCCTGGAGAATGTCTTCCGCGTCGGAGGGGTCCGGCACCCGCGTGCGGATGAAGTTGCGCAGGCGTGAACGTTCGCGCAGCACCATGTCGGTGATGTGTGCGTTGTTATTGTCGGCTTCGGCCATCGGCTTTGAAGGCAGCGTCGTTTCCATGCCGTGAAGACGGATCACGGCGGCGAATATTGTGGGATGCGGAAAATAAAGGCGGAGCGGCGGGTGGACGCTCACCGGCCGATGCTAGCGGCAATTGCCTAAGGGCGGGAGCGGTCGGCCGGAAATTACGTGAAATTGCCAGATTGACATTGTCGTAATGACACCAATGTGTGGCGCGATTATACGTGGCGTCGTCAAAACGCGATGTCGTTTGTTTGAGGGATATACAGTTTGCCGATATCGCTTTACATTCTCTGCATCGGCGCACAACAACAGAAAAACAGGCAATGATGCGATGAACCCTTCAACATGAACACCATGCATGCCGCCCCCGAGGGCCAGCAGCAGCCCGGCTTCGGCCCGGCTGGTGCGGCCGCGCGGCTGCCCGGCCATCCGGTCAGCGAACCCGACGAGCGCCTCGGCCAGCTGTTGTGGAACGTCACCTCGCTGGCCGGCATGCTGTGCGACGCGCCCATCGTGATGGTGTCGCAGCTGCAGGGCCAGTTCGATTGCACCGAAATCGGCGCACTGTCATTGATGGCCGGCGTCGCGCTCGACAGCGGCATGGACCAGCGTCGCCAGTGGTGGCGACTGTTCGGCCAGTCGGGCATCGTCTGCAGCGCCGCCGATTTCAGCCTGTGCGAATCGGCCGCCCTCACGCCCGAGCGCATCACTGAAATCAGCGACCTCACCCTCGACCAGCGCTTCGCCCATCACGGCATGGCCAGGGGACCGACCGGCTTGCGCTTCTACGCCGCGACGCCGATGCAGAACCAGCGCGGCGACTTGCTCGGCACCTTGTGCGTGCTCGACCGCAAGCCGCGCCTGCTCGAGTCGCACCAGCGCAACGGCCTGCATCTGCTGGCGCAGCAATTCATCGCGCAACTGGAGTTGCATCGCGACCTGCAGATGCTGCAGCGGCAGACGCTGACCGATCCCCTGACGGGCGTCGGCAACCGGCGCGGCTTCGACCGTCGCCTGCGCGAAGAATGGTCGCGTCACTTGCGCAGCGGCGAGGCGCTGTCGCTGCTGATGATCGACGTCGACATGTTCAAGCAATACAACGACACCTACGGCCATCCGGCCGGCGACGATGTGTTGAGCTTGTTGTGCGAGTTGCTGCGCATGCCGCTGCGCGCCAGCGATTTCGTTGCGCGCGTCGGCGGCGACGAGTTTGCGGTGATTTTGCCCAACACGCCCGAGGTCGGCGCCGAGCTGGTGGTGGAGCGCATCCAGGCCATGCTGCAAGCGGCGCAATGGCCGTATTGTCCGGTCAGCGTCAGCGCCGGGGTGGCGACGCTGTCGCCGGGGGAAGTCTGCGATTTCGCCACGCTGCTGCAGCGCGCCGACCAGGCCATGTACATGCGCAAGCACAATCGCCGGAAAGACGATTGACGCGCTTCCGCACTTACCGCTGCTTGCCCTGCAGCGCCGCCAGCATCATCTGCCCCATGATTTCCGGACGACCGCTGAAGATGGTCTGCACCGCATCGACGCCGGTCAGTTCGCGCCGTAGCCGGTTGCGCAGCGCGTGGTCGTCGGCCAGCCGCACGGTGGCGCTGATGTACTCGTCGACCGTCGGCGTCACCAGCCATTGCGGGAATTTCAAACGTCCGAACAAGCCTTCGTCGATGTGCTCGTGTACTTCGGGACCGGTCTTGCACACGCCGACCAGGCCGGCGCTGACGGTATCGATGATGCCGTTGGTGTTGCCGAACGGGAAGGGGTTGATGAACATGTCGCAGCGCGCGATCACCTGCATGTAGGCGCCGTAGTGCTGGTGCGGATACACGGTGGCGGCGTCGCCCAGGAATTGACCGATCACGCGCTTGACCTGCGGATAGATCAGCATGCCCTGCGCCTGCCCGATCAGGAAATGGAAGTGCACCTTGCTGCTCGCCTCGCGCAGGATGCGCTGGCAGGCACGCAGGAAATCGGGGTTGAGTTTCATCGTGGTCGACGCCACCACGATTTGCACCACGTCGGGCGTCTCGCGGATTTCCGTCGGCAGATCGAGCAGGCTCGCATGCGCGGAGGCGCGATACGGCATGCCGTCGCTGGGCAGGCGCAGCAGTTGTTCGCTGAAGCAGGCCGGGTCGCCGACGTAGTCGTCTTCGACGACGACGTAGTCCATCTCGGGCGAGTGTGAGGTCGCCGGATGGCCGAGCGCCATCGCCTGGAGCGGCGCGAGCCGCAGGTTGGACAGGAACATCGTCAGCGCGAACATGCCGACGCTGGGCATGTAGAACACCTGCGCCGCTTTCGCCTGCGCGACGCTGCGGATCTGCTTGAGCTGGTCCAGGATTTCGCCCGGCGTGATCTCGATGAATTCATCGAACACCGCGCGTCCGGCCTCGTCAACCGTGCCGGCGTAGCCCATGCCGACCACATGGAAGAGTTCGCGCGCCGCTTCCAGGGTGCGCGAATGCGTGCGGTAGATCGAGTGCGCCGAGCTGAACCATTCCACCACGACCAGCAGCACCGGCTTGTCCGCACCAGCGGTCAGCAGCGGCGGCGTATTTAGTGGAGTATTAAGCGGCGCAATACCGGCGCGCGCGATGCTGCGCCGGATCAGCGCATTGATCGGCTTCTTGATATCGTGCTTGTCGGCGCGGCGCGCGTAGCTGCAGTGCATGTAGACGTCGTGCAGGATGCCGGCCGGCAGCTGCGCCAGGTCCTCGATCTGCTCCAGTCGCGCCGACAGCCACGGCAGGATCTGCTCGCGCTTTTCGTAGGCCACCGGCGTGGCCAGCAGGCGCGGCGACAACAGCGCCAGGCACAGGCTGGCGACCAGCGTCTTGTCGTGCGCCCAGAAGGCGTCGAGGTCCATCGGGATTTCGGATTCGGGTGAATACAGCAGGCAGAACTTGATCAGGTCGCGGTCGCTGATTTCCACTTCGCGCAGGTTGCCCTTGCCGCGGATGTTCCAGGCGCGCACCACGTGGTCGGCGTTGCGGAACGAGCTGGCGGCGAACAGGCTGGACAGCCAGCGATGCATCACCAGCATCTGGCCGAAGCCGAGCTGGGAGAACTGGAATTCGCTGTCCGCGAACAGGCAGGAAATCGCCGCTGCGATACGCGTGACGACGTGGTCGTTGAGCTCGTCGGCTTGCACGCTGGACAAGGGTCTGGCGGTGAAGTCTGCGCCCGGCAGGCCGTAGTTGGCATCCAGCGCCGACAGCAAGGCCATCAGCTCGCGCGCGGCATCCTCGTGCTGGCGCGAGTAGGCCAGGTATTCAAAATTCTCCAGCGAAAACGCCATCGTCCCTCCCCCTGCCTTCTTGTTGTTTAGTGCTGTTCTTCGGCTTCGAAGCCGGCCTGGCGCAAGGCGTTGAGCACCAGCGCCAGATGTTCGCGGCCGCGCGTCTGCAGGACCAGTTCGATGTCGACGTTCTGCGCCGCCAGCATCGTGAAGGCGCGCTGGTGATGCACTTCGTCGACGTTGGCGCCGGCTTCGGCGACGGTGGCGGTGATGCGCGCCAGCACGCCCGGCACGTCGCGCGCCGACACGCGCACGCGCGCCAGGCGACCGGCGCGCACCATGCCGCGTTCGATGATCGCGGCCAGCAGCAGTGGGTCGATGTTGCCGCCCGACAGCACCATGCCCACGCGCTTACCGCGGAACCGTTCCGGATGGCGGATCAGCGCCGCCAGCCCGGCTGCGCCGGCGCCTTCGACCAGGGTCTTTTCGATTTCAAGCAGCATCAGCACGGCTTGTTCGATGTCGCCCTCGTCGACCAGCAGCAGGTCGTTGACGTCGCGCGCGATGATTTCACGCGTCAGCACGCCGGGCGTGGCCACCGCGATGCCTTCGGCGATGGTGCTGGTGCCGAGCGCATGGGCGGTGCCTTGTATCGCGTTGATCATGGACGGGAAGCGCTTGGCCTGCACGCCGACGATGTCGATGCCGGGTCTGCGTGAGCGCGCCGCCACCGCCATGCCGGCCAGCAGGCCGCCGCCGCCGATGGCCACCACCAGCGCATCTAGGTCGGGGACGGCGTCGAGCATCTCCAGCGCCACCGTGCCCTGGCCGGCGATGATGGCTTCATCGTCGTAAGGATGGACAAAGGTCAGGCCGCGTTCCTGCGCCAGCGCGAAGGCGTGGGCGCGCGCTTCTTCCAGCGTGTCGCCGTGCAGCACCACCTCGGCGCCGAAGCCGCGCGTGCGTTCGATCTTGACGCCCGGCGTGAAGCGCGGCATCACGATCAGCGCATGCAGGCCGAGACGCTGCGCATGATAGGCGACGCCTTGGGCATGGTTGCCGGCCGACATCGCGATCACGCCGCGCACGCCGGTGGCGGCGAGGTCGGTCAGCTTGTTGCAGGCGCCGCGTTCCTTGAAGGACGAGGTGAACTGGAGGTTTTCGAATTTGAGGAAAACCTGGGCGCCGACGATCTCGGACAGCGTGCGCGATTCCACGCACGGCGTGTTGAGGATCTGGCCTTGCAGGCGCGCGGCGGCGCGCTGGATATCTTCAATGGTGGTCATACGCTTCGCTCAGTCTGCACAAAAACAGGGAGCAGACATTGTAGCGAGAGAGACGGCGGCTGCGGGAACGATATTCATACGTAATTCCCGCAGCCCCCGGAGGGACTCAGGCCGAGGCCGGGTTTGCCCCCAAACCTCGTCAGGCCTGGAGCTTGAACACGCCGACGATTTTCGCCAGGCTGGCCGACTGATCCTGCATGGCCTTGGCGGCGGCGGCCGCCTGTTCGACCAGGGCGGCGTTCTGCTGGGTGTTCTCGTCCATCAGCACGATGGCGCGGTTGACCTCTTCGATGCCGGTGCTCTGCTCGGTGCTGGCGGCGCTGATTTCGCCGACGATGTCGGTCACGCGGCGCACGCTGGCGACCACTTCGGACATGGTGGCGCCGGCGTTTTCGACCAGCTTGCTGCCGCTGTCGACCTTGTCCACCGAGGCCGTGATGAGCTCCTTGATTTCCTTGGCGGCGGAGGCCGAACGCTGCGCCAGGCTGCGCACTTCGCTGGCTACGACGGCGAAGCCGCGGCCCTGTTCACCGGCGCGGGCGGCTTCCACCGCCGCGTTCAGCGCCAGGATGTTGGTCTGGAAGGCAATCCCGTCGATCACGCTGATGATGTCGACGATCTTCTTGGACGACTCATTGATCGCGCTCATGGTGTCGATCACCTGGCCGACCACGGCGCCGCCCTGGGTCGCGACTTCGGAGGCGGATACAGCGAGCTGGTTGGCTTGGCGGGCGTTTTCGGCGTTCTGCTTCACGGTCGAGGTGAGCTGTTCCATGGCGGCGGCGGTTTCTTCCAGCGAGCCGGCCTGCTGCTCGGTGCGCGCCGACAGGTCGAGGTTGCCGTTGGCGATCTCGGCCGATGCGGTGGCTATCGTGTCGGTGCCGGTGCGGACCTGGCCGACGATGTTGACGAGGTTGTCGTTCATGTCCTTGAGCGCGGCCATGAGCTGGCCGGTCTCGTCGCGCGACTCCACCGTGATGCGGGTGCCGAGGTCGCCCTGGGCCACGCGCCCGGCGACGCCCACTGCAGTCACCAGCGGCCGCGTGATCGAACGCGTGATGAAAAGCGCCAGGCCGACGCCGGCCAGCAGCGCGATGCCGCCCAGCACGATCATGAGCAGGCGCGCGGTCCTGAACAGGCCGTCCACCTGCTGCGTCAAGCCGGTGATGGCTTCGCTCTGCAGATTGGACAGCTTCTCGATCGAAGCCAGGTAAAGCTTGCTGTTGGGCAGCAGTTGCTCTTCGACCACCTTGCGCGCGCCGTCTTCGTTGCCGGCGTCCTTTTCCTTGAACACGGCGGTGTTGTTGGCGATCACCACCTTGCGGCGTTCATTGATTTCGGCCAGCAGCGCCTTGCCCTGTTCGTCGACGATGGTGGCTTCCATCTGCTTGACGTACTCGTTGTTGCGGGAAATGGTGGCGACGATTTCGTCCTTGTAGAACTTCTGCTGCACCGGGTCGGCGTTCTTGGCGGCGGCGACGATGCGGCCGACGTTCAGTTCGATCGACTTGTAGAACGCATTGACCAGGCGCTCCCTGGCCAGCGCGTTGTGGACCATGTAGTCGGTCAGGTTGCCCACCGACTGCAGGCGCCAGATGCCGATGGCGGTAATGATGCTCATCAGCACCAATATGGCGGCGAAACCGATGCCCAGGCGCGTGCCGATTTTCAGGTTTTTCATTGTCTTCCCTCGAGGTTGGGCGCTGTTCGCCGCCTACCTTGCCCCTTGTGGCCTGTGCTCTTGGAGCTTGTGGCTCTTCGCGCAGGAGCAGGATGGATATCCGGTCGATACGATGCGCATCCTGTGATTAACGGATGGCGCGCCGGCGTACTTGAGGGGAAAAGGCGACGGGGCGCTTAATTTTTACTCGCCTCAGGTATTTGTCAGCTTGTCCCACAGGCGGGTCAGCGCCGGCCGCTTGTTCTGCAGCGACCGGTACACGCGGATCTCCAGTTCCAGCGACCAGGCCTCGCCGCCGGCGGCGACCAGCTTGCCGTCGGCCAGTTCCTGCGCCACCGAGCGCTGCGGCAGCCATGCCATGCCGTGGCCGTTGAGCGCCATGCGCTTGAGCAACTCCGCCATCTCGGATTCGTAGGTCGTGAGCAGCGCCGGCGTCTGCGGTGCATGGGCCAGGATCAGCTCCATCACGCGGCCGAGGAAGGAGGTGGCCGGATACGCCAGCAAGCGGGTCGGTTTGCTTTTGCCGCCCGGCAAGCGGAAGCGCGCGGCGCCGTCGCGGTCGGGCGCCGACACCGGGATCACGCGCTCGCTGCCGACCGTGAGACAGGCGTACTGGTCGGGGTTGAGCAGGATCGGCAGCTGCACATGGTGGAAGCACAGCAGCAGGTCGCATTCGCCCTCGCTCAGCGCCAGTACCGAGTCATGGATGTTGGTGGCGGTGATGCGGGCGCTGAGGTCGGCGCCCTGCCCGCCGTTGAGCCCGTCCAGCCATTCCGGGAAGAAACTGAGCGCCAGCGAATGCCCGGCCGTCACGCGCAGCATGTTGTGCGCGGTCTGCTCGCTGCGCAGCTGGCTGCGCGCATCGTTGAGCAGTCTGAGCGCCTCCGAGGCGGCGTCGTTGAACAGCTTGCCGGCCACCGTCAGCGTCAGCGGATAGGTGCTGCGATCAACCAGCTCGGCGCCGGTCCAGGCTTCCAGCGCGCGGATGCGGCGGCTGAAGGCCGGCTGCGTGACGTTGCGGTGATCCGCCGAACGAGAGAAGTTGCGCGTCGCCGCGAGACTGAGAAAGTCTTCTATCCACTTGATGTCCATCGGCTGTTTTCCTTGTCGCTGAGTTGGCGGGCGCGCACGGTGTCCTGTCGCGTTCCGGCCTATGTATAACAGCTGCAGCCGGGCGTGGAAAGTCCCGCCCGGCGCCCGTTGCGGCAAACTATGCCTTGGCGACATAACCTCCGTACTACTTTGCATAGCCTCGCGCGCTGCAACGATTATGCTCGGCATATAGAACAACATCCGTGCGAGCGTATTCATGAAAGTCGAACAAATCCAGCGAGCAATGTCAGTCGGCGTGATCGGCGGCCTCGGTGCCATCGGCAGCGCGGACCTCTACGCAAAAATGACGCGCACCGCCGCCAAGGCCGCCAACAAGGACAAGGATCGCGTCAAGGTGCTGTTCGGCCAGCAGGCTTTCGACGACGCCGACATGGCCGGCGCCGAGAACGCCCAGACCAACACCCGCAAGCTGTACGTGTTCGACATGCTGCGCGAGTTCGAGCAGCGCGGCACCAGCGCCGTGCTGCTGCCCTGCTTCATCAGCCACACTTTCATCGACGAAGTGCAGGCCGAGGTCGGCGTGCCCATCATCGACATGCTCGCCGCCATCCGCCGCCACCTGGCGCAACGGCTGCCCAAGCTGCAAAAGATCGGCGTGCTGACCTCGAGCTATGTGCGCAAGAAGGCGCTGTTCGAGAAATATTTCGCCGGCGACTGCGAGCTGCTCTATCCCTCCGCCGTGATGCAGCACGCCTGCCTGATGCGCGCCGTCTACGGCACCACCGGCATCAAGAACGGCTACCTCGACGGCGAGTCGATCGACCTGCTGTACCGCGCCTGCAAGGATTTGCTCGACCAGGGCGCGCAGGTCATCGTGCCCGGCATGACCGAGATCGCCACCGTGGCCGAGGCGCTCGGCGCGCGTGGCATTCCCATCATCGACACCAACCAGATCTATGCGGAATCGGCATTGAATTTCCAGCCCGGACAGGTGGGACGCTCGTTCAAGATCGGCGTGGTCGGCGGCGTCGGACCGGCGGCCACGGTCGACTTCATTGAAAAGGTCATCCGGAACACTCCCGCCGCGCGCGACCAGGATCACATCAAGCTGGTGGTCGAGCACAATCCCAAGATTCCCGACCGCACCGACAACCTGATCGGCGACGGCGCCGATCCGACCGTGGCGATCTACGCAGCCTGCAAGCGCCTGGAGAACGACAACGCCGACATGATCGCGATCCCGTGCAACACCGCGCACGCTTTCGTCGAACGCATCCAGTCCTATCTGTCGATCCCGATCGTCAACATGCTGTCGGAGACCGTCAGCTACATCGGGAAGCGCCACGGCGACAAGACCTGCATCGGCCTGCTGGCGACGTCGGGCACCATCGCCAGCCGCGTGTATCAGCATGCCGTCGACCAGTACGCCGGGCAGGGCAAATTCCGGATGATCACGCCCGACGCCGCACATCAGGATCTGGTCATGGATGTGATCTACGGCGCGCAAGGCGTCAAGGCGGGGTTCATCAACGACGAGGTGCGCGCCAAACTGCTGCGCGCCATCGCCCACCTGGTCGCCAACGGCGCCGACGTCATCGTGCTCGGCTGCACCGAACTGCCGCTGCTGATCGCCCAGGACGACAAGTTCGACGTGGGCGGCCGCTGCGTGCCGGTGCTCGACCCGACCGAGATCCTTGCGCTCAAATGCGTCGCCCTGGCCGGACCCACTTCACGCAAGGCGGCCTGAGCGGCATGAAAGAGTGCGCGCCGGAGCCGGCAGACATGGCGCTGTTCCGGCGCTTTCTGCGCAGCGAGATGACGCACGGCGCACGCAGCGGTTACGCCGATCCGGTCATGGTCCGCTACCGTGCGCTGACGCGCGCCGGCAAGCTGGACGAGGCGCAGGCGCAGGAATATGCCCAGCTGTTCAATCGCATTCATTCGCGCTGGCGCTGGCGGCAGGCCACGGCGCAGGCATTGGCGCGCCGCAACGGCAAGCCCTGAGGATGGCATGACAAAATAGTCTTTGTACGTGCGGAAAATAGAAATCAGACCAAATAAAAACAGAAGAAATTAGGACTCAGATTTTCTGGGGAAAGGCATCAATTATTATCGTTTGCGCCTGGTGTGTCAGGATGGGATAGTGCGACGGGCATTTCCATCACCGGCAAGGATCATCATGAACACCCGTCTCCGCATTTCCGCCCGCATTCCCTTCCTCCTCGGCGCCCTCCTGCCCCTGCCCCTGTCCGCGGCGGTCGCTGCAGACGGCAAGCCGCCGGCAACCAGGGAAACGCGCGTCATCGAACGCGTCGCCATTCCGGGCACGGACCAGCAGATGGGACTGGGGATCGCGGAGTTTCCGCCCCATGCCGAGAAGCCGCGCCACAAGGCCATCGGTCCCGAAGTCTGCTATGTGCTGGAAGGAGAAATCTTCCTTGAAGTCGACGGCAAGCCGACGCAGCACATCCGTCCAAGCGGCAGCTTCCAGATTCCGGCCAACGTCGTTCACATCACCCGCGCGGGACCGGCAGGCGCCAAGGTCATCGCGTCCTGGGCCGGTGTGCCCGGCAAGACATTCAACATTCCCGTCCCCAAAAACTGATCGTCCGGCCGCCCCCCCGGCGATGAAATTCTCCACTCATCCTGATCTGAATCGAGGTACCCAAGCATGTATCGACAAGCCATCAACACACTCCGCATCGCGGCAGCGCTTTCCCTTCTGGCGGGCTGCAGCAGCTATGCAAGCCCCAGCGCCGACCGGCCTGAAATCCAGGGCATGGTGGACGCCGCCGTCCGTCCGCTGATGGAAAAATACGTCATCCCCGGCATGGCGGTCGCCGTCTCCGTCGACGGCAAGAATTATTTCTATAACTACGGCGTGGCGTCGAAGTCCGACGGCCAGCCGGTGAGCAATACCACCCTGTTCGAGATCGGCTCCCTCAGCAAGACGCTGACCGCCACGCTGGCCTCGTACGCACAGGTCAACGGCCAGCTGTCGCTGAGCGACAGCGTCAGCCGACACCTGCCTTACCTGAAGGGCGGCAGCTTCGACAACATCAGCCTGATGAATCTCGGCACGCACACCGCCGGCGACTTCCCGCTGCAGCTGCCCGATGAAGTGAGCAACGAGCAGCAGCTGATGGATTACTACAAGAACTGGAAGCCCACCCACGCCGCCGGCACTTTCCGGAATTACTCCAACCCGGGCATCGGCCTGCTCGGCGTGGTTACGGCCAAAAGCATGGGAGTGCCGTTCGCGGACGCGATGGAAAAGACGCTGTTTCCCCAGCTCGGCATGACGCACAGCTATGTCAGGGTGCCGGCCGGCCAGATGAAGAACTACGCCCAGGGTTATAACAAGGCCGGCGCGCCGGTACGGGTGAATCCCGGCATGCTGGCCGACGAAGCCTATGGCGTGAAGACCAATACGCACGACCTGATCCGTTTCATCGACGCCAACATGGGGTTGGTCAAACTCGATCCCAAGCTGCAGCAAGCGGTCACCGATACGCACACCGGCTATTTCAAGGCGGGTGAAATCACCCAGGACCTGATCTGGGAGCAGTATCCCGATACCGCCCCGCTGTCGCGCCTGCTGGCCGGCAACGCCAACCAGATGGTGTACCAGGGCGTGACCGCCGTGAAGTTGGCGCCGCCCTTGCCGCCGCAGGCGGACGTGCTGCTCAACAAGACCGGATCGACGGGCGGCTTCGGCGCCTACGCTCTGTATGCCCCTGCCAGGAAAATCGGCATCGTCATCCTGGCGAACCGGAATTATCCCAACGACGAGCGCGTGACGGCCGCGTACCGGATATTGACCGGACTCGGCGCGCGCGACGCCGCGCGGCGTTAGGCTAGGATCAAGCGGCGATCAAGCGACGACTGCGTCTTCATCGGGGCCGTGCAGAAAAGCACGGCCCTTTTTGTTTGCCGGCCGGAATCGCGCCGCACCATTTCGGACCTCTTGCCGCGTGCGGATCGTTACGCGCCCGCACCAAGCCTGTACCTTGCGGGCGTTTCCCGCCCCTTCAGGCGGGTCGGTAAACCTGCCGGAAAGCGGGATTTCTTGTGCGCCGCAATGGCCTCCGGCTGCCCCGGCTACACGGATAAATCGTTGTTTTTAAAGCAGAAACCACCGGCTGCCAGCGGTTTTTGGTCCCTTTTTCAAACGGGATATGGCACGATAAATGCATGTCTACTTTGATGTATACATTGGTGCCTACATTTAAAGGAACAACGATGAGCCAGCTTTTTCCTCCGCTTTCACGTCTTTCTGCCCGTCCTTTCGTCAGTCCTGTCGTCGGTCTTGCCGCCGCTCTGCTGAGCGGCGTGTCGCTGTCGGCTGCGGCCGCCGTCATTAATATTTCGCTGGACGACGATCCCGGCAAGCTCGATCCGACGCAATCGTCGATGATCGCCGAGCGCATCGTCTACCAGAGCATCTTCGACAAGCTGGTCGACCTCGACGAGAGCGGCAAGATCGTACCGATGCTGGCGCAGCGCTGGACTATTTCCGACGACCAGAAGACCTACACGCTGTATCTGCAAAAGGGTGTGAAATTCCAGGACGGCACGCCGTTCAACGCCAAGGCGGTGGAATTCAACCTGCTGCGCGGACAGGAAAAAAACTCCCTGCGCCGCAATGAACTCAAGTACATCAAGCAAATCACCGTGGTCGATGACAGCACCGTCAAGCTCGAGCTGACCGCGCCGTTCGCGCCGTTCATGTCGATCCTGACCGATCGCGCCGGCATGATGTCCTCGCCGGACGCGGTGAAAAAATACGGCGACGACTACGTCAATAATCCGGTCGGCACCGGCCCCTTCATCTACAAGGGCCGCCTCAAGGGCGCCACCATCACACTGGAAAAGAATCCGCATTACTGGCAAGCCGGCCTGCCCAAGGTCGACGGCGTCACCTACAAGATCATGAACGACGTCAACGTCGCCTTCAACAATCTGCGCAGCGGCCAGGTCGATATCACCAACCGTTTTCCGTACAAGGAAATCACCAACATCGACGCCGGCGCCAAGTACACCGTCATCAACAAGCCGTCGCTGGGCTTTCGCGGCTTTTACCTGAACACCGCCAAGCCGCCGTTCGACAAGAAGGAAGTGCGTGAAGCCGTCGACATCCTGATCGACCGCAACGCCATCGCCAAGGTGGTCTACAACGGCGCCGTCGCGGCAGCCCATTCGCCGTTCAGCAAGGCCCAGTTCGCCCACGGCGAAGCCGACGCGCCGCCCAAGGTTGACCTCGTGCGCGCCAAGGCGCTGCTGAAGGCGGCGGGCAAGGAAGCCGGCTTCAGCTTCCGCCTGACGCTGCCGACCACGCCGTATGAATCGCAGGTCGGCCAGATGATCCAGGGCATGCTGCGCCCGGCCGGCATCAGCGTGACGCTGGAAAAAGCCGAACTGGCGACGCAGATCGAGGCGGGCAAGGCCGGCACCCATGAAGCGCTGTTCGTCGGCTGGAGCGGCCGTCCCGATCCCGACCAGAACGTCTACGACTTCACCGTCACCAACGGCTCGCTGAACTACTCCAAATACGGCACCAAGGAAGTCGACGACCTGCTGCAACAGGCGCGCCTGGAAAGCAACGAGGCCAAGCGCAAGGCCTTCTACGACCAGGCCATGCAGATCCTGGTGAAGGACGTGCCGTACGTGTTCCTGAACCACGACAACGTGCTGTTCGGGATCTCCAAGGGCATCAAGGGCTTCAGGCTGGTGCCGGACGGCGTGATCCGCACGGCGACGCTGTCGAAGTAACCGGAAGCACTTTCCGCGATACGCCGAGCCTGCTCACGGCCTTGCAGCAAGAGCGTGAGCAGGTTCAAGTCCGAACGGCGCATAGCATGCATATTTCAAGCCTCCCAAGTCTCCCATGTCACCACTGATCAAACGCATCCTGCTGGTCATCCCCACCCTGCTGCTGGTCAGCATGGTGATCTTTTCGCTGCTGGCGATCCTGCCCGGCGATCCGGTGACCGCCATCCTCGGCCTGGAAGCGACACCCGAAGCCGCAGCGGCGCTGCGCGCCCAGCTCGGCCTCGACGATCCGCTGTATGTGCAATACGGGCGCTGGCTGTGGAATGTGCTGCACGGCGACCTCGGACGCTCCTTTATCGACCGCACGCCGGTCATCGACGTGCTGATGCAGCGCCTGCCGGTGACCATAGAACTGGCGATCGGCAGCTTTGCGGTCGGCATCCTGATCGCGGTGCCGGCCGGCATTTTGTCGGCGGTGCGGCCGCGCGGCATCGCCAACTACTTCACCACGCTGGTGGCGCTGTTCGGCATGTCGGTGCCGCATTTCTGGTTGGGCATGATGTTCATCATCCTGTTCGCGGTCAAGCTGGGCTGGCTGCCGGCATCGGGCTACGTGCCGTTCACCGAGGACTGGCGCGGCAACCTGGCGGCGATGTGCATGCCGGTGCTGGCGACCGGGCTGCGCGAGTCGGCGATCCTGATGCGCATGGTGCGCAGCAGCCTGCTCGAAGTACTCAATGAAGATTACATCCGCACCGCTTTCTCCAAAGGCTTGCGCGACTGGCAAGTGGTGATCGGCCACGCGCTGCGCAACGCGCTGATCCCGGTGGTCACGGCCAGCGGCCTGATGGTGTCGGTGCTGCTGGGCGGACTGGTGATCACGGAAAGCATTTTCGCCATTCCCGGCATGGGCAAGATGATCGTCGACGCCATCTTCCAGCGCGATTACGTGATGGTGCAAGGCGGCGTGCTGGCCGCTGCGCTGATGGTGGTGATCGTCAACCTGGCGGTGGATGTGCTGTACACCGTTATCGATCCGCGCATCGAGAAATGAGGACCGACATGGACCAGGCTATCGTCACGACCCCTGCGGAGGCCCTGCCCCGCCAACAACGTTTCACCGGGCTGCGCCGCTTCGCCGGCAATCGTCTCGCCGTGCTCGGCGCCGCCATCATTTTGCTGCTGGTGCTGATCGCGATCTTTGCGCCGCTGCTGGCCACGCATGACCCGATCTTCGACCAGGACTACGGCAACCTGCTGGCTGGACCCGACACGACGCACTGGATGGGCACCGACGATCTCGGCCGCGACATCTTCTCGCGCATGCTGTACGGCGCGCGCATCTCGCTGCAGGCGGCCATGATCGCGGTCGGCCTGGCGTTCTGCGTCGGCGTGCCGGTCGGCATCGCCAGCGGCTACTTCCGCGGCTTCTGGGACGAGTGGGTGGTGATGCGCATCGTCGACGCGCTGCAAGCGTTCCCGCCGCTGATCCTTGCGCTGGCGCTGGCGGCAGCGCTGGGCGGCGGCTTCTACAACGCCATGGCGGCGGTCGGCATCGGCTTTGCGCCCGCCTTCATCCGGCTCGCGCGCGGCCAGGCGATGAGCATCCGCAACCTCGATTACGTCATGGCGGCACGCTCGGTCGGCGCCGGCCATATCCGCATCATGTGGCGTTACGTGCTGCCCAATGCGATGGCGCCGCTGGTGATCCAGGCGACCTTCGCGATGGGCTCGGCCATCATCGCCGAAGCGGGTTTGTCTTACCTCGGCCTCGGCGCCCGCGCGGAAGATCCGAGCTGGGGTTCGATGCTGCACATCGCGCAGGGCTACCTGAACACCAATCCGACGCTGGCCCTGTGGCCGGGCGTGGCGATCTTCGCGGTGGTGCTCGGCTTCAACTTGCTCGGCGACGGCATCCGCGAGGTGTTCGATCCGAAGTTATATCGTTAAGAACCTGTTCATGATCCTGAACGGGTGTTAAGGAAAAAAGGCCATGTTGGAAGTCAACAATCTCAAAGTCGAATTCGTCCGCAACGGCAAGCGCGTGGCGCCGGTCGATGGCGTCTCGTTCTCGGTCGGCGCCAACGAGACCGTCGGCCTGCTCGGCGAATCCGGTTGCGGCAAGAGCGTCACCGCGCTGTCCATCCTGCGGCTGTTCCCGATGGCCAGCAAGGCGCAGCTGAGCGGCTCGGTGCAGTACAACAACGGCGTCGAAGTCTGCAACATGCTCGAAGCCGACGACGCCACCCTGCGCAGCATGCGCGGCAAGGAGATCGCCATGATCTTCCAGGAGCCGATGACGTCGCTCAATCCGCTGCACCGCATCGGCCACCAGCTGCGCGAGATGCTGAAGGTGCACGGCAAGCTGAGCCGCAAGGACATCGACGCGCAGGTCATCGCCATGCTGCAGCGGGTCGGCCTGCCGCGCGCCGAGCAACTGGTCGACGACTATCCGCACAGCCTGTCGGGCGGCATGCGCCAGCGCGTGATGATCGCCATGGCGCTGCTGTGCAATCCCGGCCTCCTGATTTGCGACGAACCCACCACCGCACTCGACGTCACCATTCAGGCGCAGATCCTCGACCTGATGCGCGCACTCAAGCACGAGCACGGCACCGCGATCCTGATGATCACGCATGACCTCGGCGTGGTCGCCGAAATGTGCGACCGCGTCGTCGTCATGTATGCCGGCCAGGTCGTGGAGCAAAGCAGCGTGCGCGACTTGTTCGATGCGCCCGCCCATCCCTATACGCAAGCGCTGATGCGCGCACGGCCGGCGCTGGACGCCACACCCGGCGCGCCGCTGCAAGCGATTCCCGGCTCGGTGCCGCTGCCGGGCTCGGTGGAATCCGGTTGCCGTTTCGCCGCGCGTTGTCCGAAGGTGCAAGAGCGCTGCCATCGCGACGCGCCGACGCTGGACAGCGTGGGCATCAGCTCAGGCAGCGGCCATCTGGCCCGTTGCTGGTATCCGAATTGAAGAGGCCGACATGAGTTCCGCTCCCCTGCTCCGGGTCTCCGGACTGAAAAAACACTTCGCCGCCGGCAAGCGCGGCGCATCGCCGGTCAAGGCGGTGGACGACGTGTCGTTTTCCATCGACGAAGGCAAGACCCTCGGCCTGGTCGGCGAATCCGGCTGCGGCAAATCGACCACCGGGCGCAGCGTGCTGCGCCTGATCGAGCCGACCGCCGGCAGCGTCAACTTCATGGGCGAGGAAATCTCCACGCTGTCCTCCTCCTCCCTGCGCGCCATGCGTCGCAACATGCAGATGGTGTTCCAGGATCCGTTCGCCTCGCTCAATCCGCGCATGACCATCGGCGAGGTATTGGAAGAGCCGTTGATCGTGCACGGTCTGTTCGACCGCGCCACGCGCAAGCGCAAGGTCGCCGAAATCCTCGACGTGGTGGGTTTGAACCAGGCCTATGCGAGCCGCCATCCGCACGAGTTTTCCGGCGGCCAGCGCCAGCGCGTCGGCATCGCGCGCGCCATCATCACGCGGCCGAAACTGGTGGTCGCCGACGAGGCCGTGTCGGCGCTCGACGTCTCGATCCAGGCGCAGATTCTGAACCTGCTGCAAGAGTTGCAGAAAGAATTCGCCCTGACCTATCTGTTCGTGTCGCACGATCTCGCCGTGATCCGCCATGTCAGCGACAGCATCGGCGTGATGTACCTCGGTCGCATGGTCGAGTACGGCAGCTGCGAGAGCGTCTACAGCGCGCCGAAGCATCCCTACACGCAGGCGCTGCTGTCGGCGATTCCGCGCGAGCATCCGGACCAGGTGCGGCAGCGCATCGTGCTGCAAGGCGGCATCCCGAATCCGGCGTCGCCGCCGGCCGGCTGCCATTTCCATCCGCGCTGCGCGTCCTGCATGGAGGTCTGCAAGACCGAAGCGCCGCCGCACGTGGAAACCGCACCCGGCGAATACGTCGCTTGCCATCTATACCGTTAAACTTTCTCCTTCGTCAGATCAGCAACCCGAAAGCATCTCATGCCAACCTTCAACGCCAATCACTATCCCTACGCTTCCCGCCGCAGCGCGGTCTTCGCCAATCGCGGCATGGTCGCGACCGGCCAGCCACTGGCCGCGCAAGCCGGCCTGCAGGTGCTGCAAGCCGGCGGCAACGCCATCGATGCGGCGATCGCGGCAGCGGCGGCACTGACCGTGGTCGAACCGACCGCCAACGGCATCGGCGGCGATGCCTTTGCACTGATCTGGCACAAGGGCCAGCTGCACGGCCTCAACGCCAGCGGCCCGGCGCCGATGGCGATCTCGCTCGACGCACTCAGCGCGGCCGGCCACAAGACCGTGCCGAAGTACGGCGCCCTGCCCGTCACCGTGCCCGGCACGCCGTCAGCCTGGGCCACGATGGCCGAGCGCTTCGGCCGCCTGCCGCTGTCGCGTTCGATGGCTGGCGCCGTCAGCCTGGCGCAGGATGGTTTTCCGGTGTCGCCGATGGTGGCGGTAGCGTGGCAACAGGCCTACAGGAATTTCACGCGCGAATTCAAGGACGATCATTTCAAGTCGTGGTTCGATACCTTCGGCGCACTCGACGGCTCCGGTCGTGCGCCACAGGCCGGTGAAGTCTGGCGTTCGCCCGGCCACGCCGCCACGCTGCAATCGATCGCCGACGACAACGCGCGCAGTTTCTACCAAGGTGCGCTGGCGGAAAAAACCGCCGCCTTCGTGCGCGCCGCCGGCGGCTATCTGGATGCGTCCGACCTCGCCGCTTACCGCCCGGAATGGGTCGATCCGATCCGCGCCAACTATCGCGGCTACGACGTCTGGGAAATCCCGCCGAACGGCCACGGCCTGGTCGCCTTGCTGGCGCTGAACATGCTGAAGGGATTTGATTTCAGCGAGCGCGACACCCTGCTCACCTATCACCGCCAGATCGAAGCGATCAAGCTGGCCTACGCCGACGGCCTGGCGCACATCGCCGACAGCGGCCACATGCGCGTCTCGGTGCAGGACTTACTGTCGGAGGCCTATGCCGATGAGCGCCGCAAGCTGATCGGCGCGCGCGCCGCGCTGCCGGCGCCGGGAGAGCCGCCGCGCGGCGGCACCGTGTACCTGTGCACAGCCGACAACGAAGGCAACATGGTGTCCTTCATCCAGAGCAATTACATGGGCTTCGGTTCGGGCCTGGTGGTGCCGGGCACCGGCATCTCGCTGCACAACCGCGGCAACAACTTCACGCTCGATGCCGCCCATCCGAACTGCCTGGCGCCGGGCAAGCGGCCGTATCACACCATCATCCCGGGCTTCCTGACCAAGGACGGCGAAGCGGTCGGTCCGTTCGGCGTGATGGGCGGCTTCATGCAGCCGCAAGGCCATGTGCAGATGGTGATGAACACGGTCGACTTCGGTCTCAATCCGCAGGCTTCGCTGGACGCGCCGCGCTGGGAATGGGAAAGCGGCAACAAGGTCAGCATCGAGCACACCACCGCCGAGCATCTGTTCCGCAGCCTCGGCCCGGCCGGACTCGGACATGAAGTCAGCTGGTCCGGCAACCAGCTCGGCTTCGGGCGCGGCCAGATCATCTGGCGCGACGCCAACGGCGTGCTGTGCGGCGGCACCGAACCGCGCAGCGACGGTTGCGTGGCGGCCTGGTAGTTTCACCTCACTCTGGAAAAGGCTGTGCGCCCATGCATGCTTCACCCGATCCGTCGCTGATGGACAGCGTCGCCACAGAGCCGGTCAAGTCGTCGTCCTTGCCGGAGTACGTCTACGCGCGCCTGCGCGAAGACATTTTCGAAATGCGCTTGCTGCCCGGCGACCAGGTCACCGAAACCGAAGTCGCGGCCTACTTCAAGGTCTCGCGCACGCCGGTGCGCGAGGCGTTGCAACGCTTGCAAAGCGACGGCCTGATGCAGGGCTACGTGCGCGGCGGCTGGGAAGTGGTGCCCATGGACTTCAAGCGCTTCGCCGATTTGTACGAATTGCGCCAGCTGATTGAAGTCCATGCGGTCACGCGCCTGTGCGCCGTCGACGGCAAACACGCCGTCGACATGGCGCAGGTGGAGGCGCTCAAGGCGGACTGGTGCGTGCCGGCCGGGCAACGCCTGACCGACGGCCGCGCCGCCGCCGCGCTTGACGAAGCCTTCCACCAGACGCTGGTGCGCGCCACCGGCAACCAGGAAATGGCAAGCGCCTTCGACCGCCTGACCGATCGCATCCGCATCGTGCGCCGGCTTGATTTCGTCTACGGCGATTGTGTCGGATCGACCTACGAGGAACATGCTGCTATCCTTGCGCAAATCGACGCCCGCGCCGGCGAGCAAGCCGTCAAGCTGATCAAGGAGCACATCGACGGCAGTCACGCGGAAGTCAACCAGATCACCCTGCATCGCCTGCACAGCGCGCGCGCCTCCGCCGCTACCGAGCGCCTGCCCTACGTCACCGTGAGGGTCATGCGTTCATTCTGAGCAAGCCCTGCGAACATCGTCTTTGCACGTCCTGATTTGTAGCCAACGTTGTTGTCAGCCACATTGAAAAAGGAGAAAGACATGCTCGGATTGACTTCGCCCGGCATCATCCACACCCTCATTTCGCTGGTGGCTGTCGTCACCGGCGTCATCGTTCTGGTGCGGGAACACCGCATCCGCTACGCCACTAACGCCGGCAAGCTGTACGTGCACGCCACCGTGCTGACTTGCCTGACGTCGCTCGGCATTTATCAGCACGGCGGCTTCGGCAAGCCGCATGTGCTGGCGATCATCACCTTGCTCACGCTGGCAATCGCGCGAATGACCATCGGCAAAGGCAGGTTCGGACGGCGCAGTGCGGCGGTGGAGATGATCGCGTATTCGGCGACCATGCTGTTTCACTTCATCCCGGCACTGACCGAAACCGGCACCCGCCTGCCTGTCGGTGCGCCGTTCTTCGCGAATGCCGACGATCCCTTGCTGAAGATGCTGACCGGCGGATTGGTGCTGGTGTTCCTGGCGGGAGCGACGCTGCAGGTAGTGTGGCTGGGACGGCAGCGCGACGAGGATGCCGGCGCTGCGACGCCGGCTTGATATTTCCAGAGTAAGCATGGACACGCAGGTTGATCCCGGAATAACCTACGGTCTTTGATTTTTCCGGGAGCAGGCCGTGTCGGTGCGCGTTTTCCTTCGTCTTTTCAGCCGGGTTTGTCCGCTGTCGCTGTTTTTTCTGTTCGTGTTGTCATTCATCATGACTACAGCGCATGCCGAAACGTGGACGCATGTGTCGCGAAATACAGAAGCCAAAATCGGCCCCACTGATCCCGGATCCTATGACGAGTATCTGGACACGGACTATATCGGTTACGAGGGAGAGTGGACGCTGATCCGCGTGAAGAGCGTCATGGATGACCCGGCCAACGAGTTTCATGGCAAGCTCGAATTGTCGACCTGGGCCATTTCGTGTCGTCAGTACAAGATGGGCATGAAAGACTATAAGGCGTTTCGCGAGGTGCACGATGCGCCGTCGCAGCCGGCGTTCCAACAAGTATCGGAACGTGCCGATATCGAACGCCTTGCGAGAAATTTCCTGCCGCTCAACAAGGATGCGGTCATCACGATTTGGTATATGTATGCGTGCCTGGGAATAAGGCCGGCCAACTGGGCGGAAGCAAAAGAGAACATGTTTTCGCGCAAGTAACAGACGTCATCTCAAGCCGTGTGCTGCAATCAGAGATGTCGGGAGACATCCATCAGATCGTGCAGTATCCGGACGATTGCCACGCCATAGGCGGTCACACGGAAATAGATCATGTGTCGCCCCACGCTGCGGCGACGATAACCCGGACGAATATGGTCACATGCAGGCGCCGCTTGTGGCGCCTGTGCCAGCTCCTCAAAGGCCGCCATCAGGATGTCGGTGTAACGATCTGCCTGCTCTGCGCTCCACTTAAGGCGGGTATAAGTCCATACCGCCTCGAGGTCACGCTCGGCGGCGGGACTAAGACGGTATTCAGCCATGCCTGGCTGACATTCTCTGCTTGAATGCGGCGGCGTCGAAGGGGCGGGGTTCTCCGCTGGATTCACCCTCGATCAAGGCAGCCCGGATAGTCTCAACTTCAATGCTGCGTTCTTGTTCGCGTCGGATCAGATCACGGATGTATTCGCTGTCATTCGTGTAGTGACCGGCCTCAATCTGCGACTTGATCCAGCTATCCTGTTTGTCCGTCAACGTAATGGTTTTGCGCACGGTTCCCATGAGGCAATCTCCCGGTAGATATCAGTAGTGCGACAAAAATCACACTATTGGTGCATTATTGCGCACATTTATCTGAAATGCCAGGCGTCGCTCCAACTGCCGAAGATCTAGGTCACCAACGCCGCGATGGTCAACAGGCCTGCCACCCACAACGCCGGCTTCCCCGTCCGCAACAACGAGCGCGGTGCGTAACAAAGCTGCAGCACGATGAGCAGGGCGGCGATGGTCATGGTGCCGAGCCAGGCCACCGGGCCGATGCCCCAGCCGCTGTCGCGCACGCACACGGCAAAGGCGACCACAAGCGCCAGCCTCGCAAGCAGGCGGCTGCGCCGGCGCAGCATGGCGCTCGGTTCAGCGCTGCGGCCATGGATGTCGGCGTAGTGGCGGTCCATCGCCAGGCTCAGCGCGACCCAGGCGCTGTAGGTCAGCGCCAGCGTCGCCAGAAAGGGCAGCGGGATCAGCTCCGCCAGGTTCATCATGCGGCCTCCTGCAGCCTGGTTTCGGATGTTTCCTGCGGACTTTGCTTGCCGGCTTTCCTGTCGGCTTTCTTCTTGCGTCCGAGATGCCGGGCAGCGAACGCCAGGCCCATGCCCAGTCCCAGCACCGTCAGGTCGAAGCCGGCCACGGACCACGGACCTTGCGCCATGAACAGCGTCACGCCCAGATGCGACGAGGTGGTGAAAACGTTGAGCACCGGTATGCCCATGAAGAGCAGGGCGCCGGTCCACAATTGCCATTGCCACATGCGGCGGTCGGGACGGATCTGCGCCAGCACGGCGGCGATCGCCCAGGCGATGAAGAACCAGCTGATCTCGGCGTCGGGCCGCTGCGGCATCGCTACCGGCAGCAGGCGGTTGGCCCAGAAGTAGGCGGCGAAGGCGATCGGCAGGCCGGCGATGGCGCCGATGTTGAGCGCTTCCACCAGGCGCAGGCCGAAACCCGGCTTTGTCTGGCCGCCGGCCGCCGGCTTCTTCGCGTAGCCCTGGCGCGTCTTGACCGCCCACAGCAGTGCGCCGGTGGCGACCATGGCGCAGCCCGACAGGCCGCACAGGAAAAACAGCACGCGCAGCAGCGGGTTGGCGAAGTGGCCGATGTGCAGGCCGTACAGCACGCCGCGAGTGGCGTTGGCGCCGCCGATGTCTTCTCCGTCGGCGCTGATCAGCGCGCCGGTGACGCCGTTGAATTGCACGCTGGGCTGGATGTAGTTCAGGCCTTTTTCTTCCTGGCGACGGATCAGGATGGTGGCGTTAGCGTCGCCCGGATGATTGATCGTGATACCCACTGCAGGGATGCCGTTCCAGCGCTGCTCGGCTTGCGCCAGCAGCGGTTGCAGCGGCGTCAGCGGCATCGGCTTGCCGGCGGCGCGGCCGCTCCTGGCGCTCGGAAAGACGTCGGCGAAGAAGCTCTCCTGGTTGCCCTTGTATGCCGTCTGGATGCCCCACGGCATGAACATGAACATCAGCGTGACCAGGCCGGTGTACGTGATCATCAGGTGATAGGGCAGGGCCAGCACGGCGGTGGCGTTATGCGCATCGAGCCAGGAGCGCGGGCCCTTTTTGGGACGGAAGGTGAAAAAGTCCTTGAAGATGCGCTTGTGCGTGATCACACCGCTGACGATCGCCACCAGCATGAACATGGCGCAGATGCTGACGATCCAGCGCGCCCACAGGGGCGGCATGTAGTGCAGGTCGAAGTGCAGGCGGTAGAGGAATTCGCCGCCGCGCGTTTCGCGCACGTCGGGCATTTTTGCGCCGGTCAGCGGATCGATGATGCGGCTGGTGAACTTGCCGCGCGTCTTCGGCGGCGCATCCGCGGGCGGCGGGCTGGTCCAGCCGATGCGCAGCACCGTGCTGCGTTCGGCCGGCAGCGTGATGAACCAGCGCGCGGCATGCGGCGCCTGGCTTTGCAACGCGGCCAGTGCAGTTCGCACAGCCTGCGCGCTGGTGACGGGTGCGCTGTGCGATGCATGCAGTTCGGGTTTCATCCACAGCGTGATTTCTTCGCGGAAGTAGGAGGCCGTGCCGGCGCAGAACACCAGGAACAACACCCAGCACACCAGCAGGCCGGACCAAGTGTGCAGCCATGCCATCGACTGGCGAAAACCTTCTCTCATGCCATGCTCCGCTGCACCAGCAAACCCGCGCCGAGCACCACGCCCGGCACAAGGATTCCGCCCCATGCACGCCACGCCGTGCGCGCCGCGAACACCCATACCACCGCGCAGCAAAACACGATCAGCGACAACAGCGTGGCGGTGATCACCGCTTCGGCCGGCGGCATCGGCAACACCACGGCAAGCAGGGCGGCGGCGACCGCGGAGAGCGTATAACCGCCGCCGATGGCGGCCAGCACGCGCGAAGCGACGGCGAGACGATACTGCAACAACGGGGAAAGAACTGGTTTCATGGAATCAGTGGCGGTGGCAGGGCGGCGGATCGCGGCGTCCGTGGATGTTTTTCTCGAAAAGGCGTCGGGAATCATTTCTTGCAAATGATAACAATTCTTATTCAATTTGTCATCCTGGACGGTCTTGGGGACACCAACGTTGCGCGCAGTGGCGCCGCAGGATGCGTGATCGTCACGCCGCATCGTCGGTATCGTCCACATCGTCGAGTTATTGTTTTTGCTGGTGCGGTGTATTTCGCGATTTGCTTCAGCGTGTCGCCGTACGTCAGACATTTCCAAAAAAGCGGCCGCACAGCGAGCGGAAATTGTCGCGCGCATTCGTGCATCGCGTAGGTTGTGTGGCGTGATTTTCGACAACGTTTCTACTGAAACATCGAACGATCGATCTATAAAACAGGATTCAAAAACTATTCCCAATTCCACCTTGCACTTGGTCTTTATCTTGACTAGATTGGGTATTCCATCAGAAAAACAGCGTACTTAACTGTTCACCTCAAGGAGCACAGTAATGAGTCCTGCATCTGTCGCAACGGAAGACCGTTCTTCCATCTACGCCAGCGCCATCGGCGTCAATCTCCCGCCCCGGCCGCACCGCCGACGCGAGCGCCTCGACATCACCCTGCTGGAAATCGACCCGCGCGAAGTGGTGGAAGGCATGGTGCTCGACAATGGCATGTTCCTGGCGCCCGATCCGATTCCGGTCGGCACCATGCGCGAGACTTGCCCTCATTGCGAAGGAGTCGCACTGCAACTGGTGCTGCGCCGCCATCATGTCAAACGCTCGCATCTGTTTTGCGACCACTGCACGCGCTGCTACGACGCCTTGTGCGACGGCGGCTATTCGATACTCGGGATAGTCTGAGACGATCGGTTCTTCACCACGATAGCGAAGCGGCCTCAGGGCCGCTTTTCTATTTCGGCCTTCACGGCGTTGAGCATGTTGCGCAGGTCGCTTTTCATCAGTGTCGCGCCAAACAGCGTCGGCACGTAAAAGTCGGGCGCAATGATGCCGGTGTAGGCAATGCGGGTGCGTCCGTCGTCGCCCGGATGCGGCATTGGCGGCATTGCCTGCAACTCCCAACGCGCCTGGTATTCGCGCATGTTGCCGCTCACCAGGCGGATGTCGATGGCCTCCATCGGTTGCTCGGTGACATGCAGCACCAGATCGATGTTTTGCCGGATGAACAGGAATCGGGCGAAACCGTTCTGGGTGACGACACGCTCGTTGCCCGCGCTCGAATCGACTTGCGAGCGCGTCAGGTTGGGGACGAATTCGGCCAGCCGGTCGTAGTCGGTCAGCACTTTCCAGCTGCGCGCGATATCGGCATTCGCGGTCATCGTGGCGGTCACTGCAAACTGCGGATAGCCTTTGGCGCGGGTCATGACGACGCTGACGTCGGGCCCGCCGGCGGTGGTTTGCGCGGCGGCGCCGATGCAAGCGGTTCCGGACAGCGCCACAAGTGAGCAAAGCAGAAAAAGTCGCAAAGGGATTTCCGGATGGTCAATTCGTGAATACAAGCGGCAGCTTACGCGAATACGGCGATGGCGTAATGGCATTCCCGGGAGTGGTATCGGTACCATTTTGGCAATGCTAGAATCGCGCCATGACGAAGCCTTCGATTCCCGCCATTGCAACACCTTCACCTGACGTCCCGATGACCGCCCCTGCACCTGCCGTGCGCAAGGGCCGCAAGGGCGCCGGGCTGACCCTGCGCGACGTCGCCCGGCTGGCCGGCGTGGCGCCGATCACGGCCTCGCGGGCGCTGAACACGCCCGGTGCGGTGTCCGAAACCGTCCTGAAAAAAGTCCGCGAAGCCGTCGAGCGCACCGGTTACGTACCCAACCTGCTGGCCGGCGGGCTTGCCTCCAAGAAAAGCCGCCTGGTCGCCGCCGTGGTGCCGACCATCGTCGGGCCGATCTTCCTGGAAACCGTGCAGTCGCTCACCGAAGCGCTGGCCGACGCCGGTTATCAGCTCATGCTGGGCCAGAGCGGCTACGAGAATTCACGCGAAGACGCCTTGCTCGAAGCCATCATCGGTCGCCGTCCGGACGGCGTGGTGCTGACCGGCATCATGCGCTCGGCAGAGTCGCGCAAGCGTCTCCTGGCCAGCGGCATCCCGGTGGTGGAAACCTGGGATCTGACGCCTACGCCGATCGACATGCTGGTCGGCTTTTCGCACGAACGCATCGGCGTTGCCGTGGCGCAGCACCTGCACGCCGCCGGCCGCCGCCGTGTGGCGGTGATCGCCGGCATCGACGAACGCAGTCGCCGCCGCGCAAGGGCGTTCTCGGACGAAGCGGTACGGCTCGGCATGGCTGCCGCCGGTCGCCCCGAGGTGCCGCAATGCATGGTGCCGGCGCCGACCACGCTGGGTAGCGGCCGTACCGGCCTGGCCGACCTGCTGGCGCAGGACGGCGCCATCGACGGCGTGTTTTGCAGCTCCGACATTCTCGCCATGGGGGTCATGATCGAAGCCCAGGTGCGCGGCATTGCGATTCCGTCGCAACTGGCGGTGATGGGCTTCGGCGACCTCAGCTTCTCGCGCGACCTGCATCCGCAACTGACGACGGTGCGCATCGACGGCACCGGCATCGGCAAGACCGCCGCGCGCTTCATCATCGAGCGAGCTGAAGGCCGGGAGGTGCCGGAACGCGTGCACGACATCGGGTTCACCATCATTGAGCGGCAAAGCGTGTAAGCGCTCCTGCCGCCCGATCTTCCCGCTTTCTTCCAATATTTCCCATTTGACAACGTCGCGGCAAACCGATTGACAGCCTGAAACGGTACCGCTACCATTTGCGTTAATCGGAATTGGTAGCGGTACCAATTTCAACCTCGTGCATTCCCCGATCTCAGTACAAGGCTCATCATGTCCAACACGTCCCCGCTGTCGAATTCCTCCGGCTCGTCCGCTCCCGTCGTCACCGCCATGCAGGTCATCCCGGTCGCCGGCCGCGACGGCATGCTGCTCAACCTGAGCGGTGCGCACGGTCCTTACTTCACGCGCAACATCGTCATCCTGACCGACAGCGCCGGCAACACCGGGGTCGGCGAAGTACCGGGCGGCGAGCGCATCCGCCAGACGCTGGAAGACGCGTGCGAGCTGGTTGTCGGCCAGTCGATCGCCAACTACCACGCCGTGCTCAACCGCATGCGCCAGACCTTCAGCGACCGCGACGCCGGCGGCCGCGGCCTGCAGACCTTCGACCTGCGCATCACCATCCACGCCGTCACGGCGGTGGAAGCGGCGCTGCTCGACCTGCTCGGCAAATTCCTCGGCGTGCCGGTGGCGGCCTTGCTCGGCGAAGGCCAGCAGCGCGACAAGGTGGAAATGCTCGGTTACCTGTTCTACGTCGGCGACCGCAACGCCACCGATCTCGACTATCACAGCGAACCCGACAATGCCGACGACTGGCAGCGCCTGCGCCACGAAAAAGCCATGGACGCGGACGCCATCGTGCGACTGGCCGAGGCGGCGTATCAGCGTTACGGTTTCAACGACTTCAAGCTCAAGGGCGGCGTGCTGCGCGGCGAGGACGAAATCGAAGCCGTCACGGCGCTGCACGAACGCTTTCCGCAGGCGCGCATCACGCTCGATCCCAACGGCGGCTGGCTGCTCAAGGACGCGATCCGCCTATGCCGCGACCAGCACGATGTGCTGGCCTATGCCGAAGATCCCTGCGGCGCTGAAAACGGCTACTCGGGACGCGAAGTGATGGCCGAATTCCGCCGCGCCACCGGCTTGCAGACCGCCACCAACATGATCGCCACCGACTGGCGCGAAATGGGCCACGCCATCCAGCTGCAATCGGTCGACATCCCGCTGGCCGATCCGCATTTCTGGACCATGCAGGGCTCGATCCGCGTGGCGCAGCTGTGCGACGCGTGGGGCCTGACCTGGGGTTCGCATTCCAACAACCACTTCGACATCTCGCTGGCCATGTTCACGCAAGTGGCGGCCGCCGCGCCCGGCAAGATCACCGCCATCGACACGCACTGGATCTGGCAGGACGGCCAGCGCCTCACGCGCGAACCGTTCCGTATCGTCGGCGGCATGGTCGACGTCCCGACCGCGCCGGGCCTCGGCGTCGAGATCGACATGGAGCAGGTGATGGCCGCCAACGCGCTTTACAAAGCCAAGGGCCTCGGTGCGCGCGACGACGCCATCGCCATGCAATACCTGATCCCCGGCTGGAAGTTCGACAACAAGAAACCCTGCCTGGTCAGGTAAGCCAATACCAACGCAACAATAAAGATCGCACGGGCCGCAACGACGGCCGCAGCGACAACCTCAAGGAGATAGCAAGTGAGTGACCACGCAACCAAGCAAACCATTGCGGCTTACGCTGCGCATCCGGACGGCAAGGCTAGCGGCCCGCTGGCCAGCGCCATCGACAAGGTCAAATGGCGCATCCTGCCGCTGTTCGTGATCATGTTCATCGCCAACTACATCGACCGCGTCAACATCGGCTTCGTGCGCTCGCACCTGGCGACCGATCTCGGCATCGGTTCGGCGGCGTTCGGCCTCGGCGCGGGATTGTTCTTCATCGGCTACGCAATCTTCGAAGTGCCGTCCAACATGCTGCTGCAAAAGTTCGGCGCCAAGGCCTGGCTCACGCGCATCATGCTGACCTGGGGCGTGGTGGCGACGTCGATGGCCTTCGTGCACAACGAGACCTCGTTCTACATCCTGCGTTTCTTGCTGGGCGTGGCCGAGGCCGGTTTCTTCCCGGGCGTGGTGTACTACTTCACGCAATGGCTGCCCAACAGCGAACGCGGCAAAGCGATGGCGGTATTCCTCAGCGGCTCGGCCATTGCATCCATCCTGTCCGGCCCGATCTCGGGTGCGCTGTTACAGATCGAAGGCGGCGGCCTGCACGGCTGGCAATGGATGTTCATCATCGAAGGCCTGGCATCGGTGCTGCTGTGCTTCGTGGTCTGGCGCCGTCTCGACTCGACGCCGCAAGACGCCAGGTGGCTCAGCGACGACGAACGCCACAGCCTGACCACCATCATCGCGCACGAACAACGCGAACGCCAGGCCAGCAAGCCGGTACACGTCTCGTCGTGGAGCCTGCTCAAGGATCCGCAGATCCTGCTGTTCTGCTTCATCTATTTCGCCATCCAGCTGACGATCTACGGCGCGACCTTCTGGCTGCCCAGCATCATCAAGAAGATGGGCCACTTCAATGACTTCCAGGTCGGCCTGTTCAACTCCATCCCGTGGATCATCTCGATCGTCGCGATGTACATCTTCGCCAGCCTGGCCGCACGCTTCCGCCACCAGCAGGCGTGGGTGGCGGCAACGCTGATCATCGCCGCGGCCGGCATGTTCGCCTCGACCACCGGCGGTCCGGTGTTCGCCTTCGTCGCGATCTGCTTCGCCGGCATCGGCTTCAAAGCGGCCTCGTCGCTGTTCTGGCCGATTCCGCAAGCCTATCTCGACGCGCGCATCGCCGCTGCCGTGATTGCGCTGGTCAATTCCATCGGCAACCTCGGCGGCTTCTTTGCGCCGGCGACCTTCGGTTACCTGGAGCAAAAGACCGGTTCGATCCAGGGCGGCTTGTACGCTCTGGCGGTGGCCTCGGTGATTGCCGCCGGGCTGGTGTTCCTGGCGAGGACCTCGGGCAGGAAGGCCGCCTGACGCGACACCGGCCGGCACGGGAGAGCGGACTTGTTACAATGTCCGCCTCTTCTCTCCACAAGCATTCCAGCCATGTCCAAAAGCAAGCGTCCCGCCGGCAAAGCCGCCAATACCTCCGCTCCTTCCGCGTCCGCGGATTCTTTCCTGATTCCGGCCGAATACGAACTCGACGAAGCCCTGGTCGACAAGCTGGCCAACCTGGCGGTTGAACTGGCGACCGAGGACGAGGCCTCGCCCGACTTGCCGGCCAAGCAACGCGACCTGCACCGCATCATCACCAAGAGTTTGCGCCAGCAGCAGGACGACGTGCTGTACGAAGCGCTGGAACGCGCGCGCGACCAGGAAGCCGAGGCCTATCCCTACCTGCGCGAAAAGATCGAGGAAGCTGCCGAGACGGTCTTCTTCTCCCGCAACGAGCGCAGCTATGAAGTCAACGCCTTCGTCATCCCGATGTTCGTGCGCACCGTCGGCGGCCTCGATGCGGAACAGAACTTCCGCGACGCCGACGCCTTCACCGAACTGACCGCCAGCATCAAGGAAGCCCAGCTCGAAAGCGCCGACGCCAAGGTGGTGCTGGTCAGCTACGCCTATCACCTCGACGAAATCGACGCGATCACCTACAGCCATCTCGAAGCCATGGTGCGCGATGCCTACGCCGCCATGACCGACAAGAAGCTGACCTCCACGCCCGCCATCGACCGCAGCATGAGCAACTGGCCGGCCAACCGTTTCGGCGCCGAAGACACGGCAGTGGAGCTGCGCTTCCTGCTCGGCTTTGCGCTCAAGACTGCGGACGATCCGTTTTACACGATTCCAAAAGACGAAGCGGCGATGGATGCCTACTTCGCGGTGCGCGCCCAGCGCTTCCAGGCCTGGAGCGAAAAGGTCGTGCCGCTGGTGCAGCGCTGCCTGGTCACCGATGGCCGCCAGTTCGACGTGCATTTCCTGTATCAGGACCTGTTCCACGGCGGCAAGGAACGCGGCATCGCCGAATACTTCATGCTGCAAATGATGTCTGAACTGGACCACGGCCTGCAGGAAAGCGGCGTGGATGCGCAGCGGACCCACGCCATCATGGGACCGGTGCATACCGAAGGCGACGTGCTGCTGCGCGTGAATATCTACAACGGCGAGACCGTCGTTGCCACCGCTGAAAAGCCGCTCGACGGCGGCGGCGATTTGCAGATCGAGCTCGACGACACCTGCGACGCGCTGCTGACCATGGGCGTGCAATCGGTGGCGCTGGCGGAAGAATTCGATGCCGCCGGCAAGGCCGTCAATGTGCAGCCATACGCCGACGGGGCTGTGGGGTAATTTCAGTCAGCCAGGCGGCGCTCCAGCAGCGCCACCGTGTCCGGCGCACCCATGGCACGCGCCGCTTCCAGCGCCGTCGCGCCATTCGCGCTGCGGGCCTTGATGTCGGCGCCGTGCGCCAGCAACAACTCCACGATCTCCAGGCGATTGAACATCGCCGCAATCATCAGCGCGGTCTTGCCGTCGGGCGAGGCGCCTTCGACATCGGCGCCGCCGTCGAGCAATGCCTGCACCACCGCCACATGTCCCTTGAATGCCGCACCGGCAATCGGCGTCTGGCCATTGTCGTTGCGCAAGCCGGCATCGGCCTTGTGCTGCAGCAAGACGCACACCGCCGCATCATGGCCGTGGTATGCGGCCAGCATCAGCAGGCTGTCGCCTTTGTGGTCGCGCAGGTTGGGCGGCAGGCCCTTGGCCAGGTAAGCCTCGAGCTCATCGGCGTTGCCGTGACGCGCCAGGTCGAACATCTTGGCGGCGAAATCCAGCGTGGCGTCGTCGAGCGCGCCCGGATCGTTGGGTGAGGAAGAGGTCATGGCGATTTCTTTCAAAAACGTGAAAGCCGGCCAGGCTGCAGGCATGACCGGCGACTGTCGCCGATCATAGCAAACAACCCGGCCGGCTTCAGGCGCTCGCCCGGCGACCGCTTCCCACGCGCGCTGATGAAATCAGTTCTTTGTAATCATTTGCAAGCGAGTCAGCGACAGCGCGTTCAGCCCGCTCTCCGATGTGCCGGCCTCGCGCGGCAGGCAACGGAAGTCGAGCTCCACCTGCAGCGGCTGCCAGCTGCGGGCCTGCTGGCGCAACTGCATGTCGCGGCCCTGGACGGCGCACCAGGCCACGGCTTTTTCACGGCTGGCATTGGTCAGCCGGGACATCGACATGGTGTAGCTGATGCCGGTGGCGGTGAGGTTGTAGTTGTCGCCGCCGTCGACCGACACCACCTCGCTGAAGTTGGCGCAGCCGCCCAGCACGCATGCGGCGAGCCAGGATGCAAGTAAAGTCGCAGCTCGGGAAATCACGGAGGGATGCATGGAGGTCCTGCACTGATTGATCACGCAGCCAGTGTAGGACCGTGCGGAAAACTATTACATCATCCTGATTCAACTTTACCTGTGTTCAAAATCGTCAAGAGCCGGGCAAATCCGATGATGCGCTAGACCGCGACTGCGGCCTCCTGATTCACCTGGCGCGACAGGTACGGCGCATGCGGGTTTGCTCCCTGCGCACCCTGCGCATACACCCGGCCGAATCGATTGGCGAGGAAATCCGCCAGCGCGATCTGCTCTTGCCGGATGAAGCCGTGCGCCGGCAGCTTGCCCAGCCGGAACAGATCCAGCGCAGTGCAGATGCCGGCTGCGGTGGTGATCTGGATCGCGCTCTCATGCACGCCGTCGCGGGTGGCGGCGAAGATCTTGCGCGAGAACACTTCCTGTACGTGCAGGCCGTCGCGCATGCCGCTCACCGTCACGAACACCAGCACCACGTCCTGCATGGTGGTCGGCACCGACTTGCGCAGAATGCCCTTGAGCTGCTCCTGGTCGTCGCGCAGGCGCAGTTCTTCCAGCAGGAATTTCACCAGGTCGCGGTGGCCCGGATAGCGCACCGATTTGTAGTCCAGGTTGCGCACCTGGCCGGCCAGCGTGCTGCATAGCGTGCCAAGTCCGCCGGAGGTATTGAAGGCTTCGTACTCGACGCCGTCCAGTGAAAAATGCTCCAGTCCTTCCAGCGGCTGGATGTCCTGCATCTTGCCGTCGCGGATCGCTTCGCAGGGATGGCAGTACTCGTTGACCAGGCCGTCGACGCTCCAGGTCAGGTTGTATTTCAGCGCATTGGTGGGAAACTCCGGCAGCGCACCGACGCGCATCTTGACCTCGTGGATCTCGTCGAAGCTGCTCGTCAGCGAATGCGCGGCGATGCCGATGAAGCCCGGCGCCAACCCGCATTGCGGCATGAAGGCGGTATCCGCGCCGGCCGCCAGCTTGGCGATGGCGCGGGTGGCGCGCACGTCTTCGGTCAGGTCGAAATAATGCACGCCGCTCAGCCTGGCCGCTTTCGCCACGGCGGTCGCCATGTGGTACGGCAGCGCGTTGAGGCAGGCGTCGCGGCCCGACAGCAGGCTGCACAGCGCGTCATGGTCGTTGAAGTCGACCTGCGCGGTTTCCACGCCGAGGGCGCGCATCGCCGCCAGCGCAGCGGCGTCACGGTCGGCGGCGAGCACCTTGTAGTCGCCGTCGGCATGCAGGTGCAGGAGACGGGCGATGGCCAGGCCGATATGGCCGGTGCCGAGCAGGACGATTTTCATGATGTGCTCCTTGTGATCGGGTTGCAGCCGTGATGGCCGGCGGATGCCTTCATTGTAGGAAACAGCCGTCACGATAAAAAGACCAAGATTGATGCGTGTATGACGATAATTTCGTCATTTTGTAGCGATCAGCGATGCGAATAGACGTCCATGCCGAAAAAGCATCCACGCAAGCCGTCTCCGGCGGCGTTCCCGACAAGCGAGAATGTGCAATATGCCGCGCAACACATACCGCTTGGTATTAAAATTGCCGGATGCCGTCCGGGCCAGAAGTCCGGGCGGCACGCGAGCCAACCAAAACAACGGCCATATTTGTGCCATTTGGAGCCGCTGACAACACGCCGCCAATGGTGTTTTGTGAGCGGCTCTCAATTCATCAGGGAGAGAAGCAATGCAGAATCGTCGCAGTTTCATCACCAACGTCGCCGGCCTCGCCGCCGCCAGCTATCTGCCCGGCGCCTTCGCGCAGAGCGCACCGGCCGGCGAATCCACCTTCGCCCGCATCAAGCGGACCAAAGTGCTGCGCATTGGTGGTGTACGCGGTCAGGCTCCTTATTACAACAAGGACCTTGCCAGCGGCGAATGGGTCGGCTTCATGATCGACTTCGCCAAGAACCTGGCCGCCAGCCTGAACGTCAAGCTGGAAGTGCTGGAAACCACCTGGGGCAACTCGGTGCTGGATCTGCAGACGCGCAAGATCGACGTCTTCTTCGGCCTCAACCCGACTCCGGCGCGCCGCGAAACCGTGGGCTTCTCCGAGCCGCTGTTCAACAACGCCTTCACCATCGTCTCCAAAAAGGGTTTCGCACCGAAGACCTGGGAAGAGCTCAACAAGCCTGAAGTCAAGATCGGCGTCGACATCGGCTCCTCGCACGACGCCATGATCAGCCGCGTCTGTCCCAAAGCCACCATCGTGCGCCTGGAAAAAGCCGACGACGCCACCCTGGCCCTGCAAACCGGCCGCGTCGACGTGCAAGTTCTGGTGTGGCTGCTGGCGCTGAACGTGCTGAAGAAAAACCCGAGCCTGGGCACCATGATCGTGCCGATGCCGCTCGAAGCCACCTCGACCAATATCGGCGTGCCGAAGGAAGACGACAAGGCCTGGCTGGAATACATCAACAAGTGGATCGTGCAGGAGCGCGCCGCCGGCAAGGTCAAGTCCACCGTGCTGGAAAACCTGCAGAAGCTGTCGGGCGTGCGTCCGGAAGACGTGCCGCCGCAAATTCCTCTGTAATTTCGCCGGCAGCTATTTCGCCGGAAGTTTCAAAGCAAACGCCGCCGTTTCGATGAAGATCGGAACGGCGGCGTTGTTGTTTGCGCCTGGTTTGTCAGGTATTAGCGGTCGATCTTGCGCGACAGCACGATCGACGTCGTGGTCTTGATGACGCCGTCGATTTCGCCGATTTCATCGAGCAGTTTGTCGAGCTGTTCGGCCGAGCTGGCGCGCAGCCAGGCAACGTAATCGAACTCGCCGCTGACCGAGCAGAGCTGCTCGATTTCCGGGATGCGGCGAAAGCGCTTGAGGACGTCGCGCGCGGTCTTGGCTTCGACCGTGATGCCGACGTAGGCGCGCAGGCCGCTGTCCATGACTTCCTGGCCGAGCTTGACGGTATAGCCGACGATGATCTGGTTCTTTTCCAGCCGCGCCAGCCGCGCCACCACGGTGGTGCGCGCCACGCCGAGTTGGCGCGCCAGATTGGCGACGCTTTCCCGCGCCGACATCTGCAGCAGCGAGATCAGCTTGCGGTCGGTGTCATCGAGCAGGTCGAGGCGGGCTTTCATGGATGCGGGCGAGGGTGGGATTAAGCGTTCAGCCGTTGAAGCGGCTCAGGAAGGATTGCGTCGCCGCTTCCTGCGGATTGTCGATCACCTGCGACGGCGGTCCGGCTTCCACCACCACGCCGTCGCGCATGAAGATCACCTGATCGGCGACTTCGCGGGCGAAGGCGATTTCGTGCGTGACCAGGATCATGGTCATGCCGTCGGCGGCCAGCGAGCGGATCACGTTGAGCACTTCGCCCACCAGCTCCGGATCCAGCGCCGAGGTGGCTTCATCGAACAGCATCACGCCCGGGCGCATCGCCAGCGCGCGGGCAATCGCCACGCGTTGCTTCTGGCCGCCGGACAGGCGTTGCGGATAGATGTCGGCGCGGTCGGACAGGCCGACTTTCTGCAGCAGTTCCAGTGCGTAGGCGCGCGCTTCCGCCTTCGGTTTGCGCAGCACGGTGAGCATGCCTTCCATGACGTTCTCGAGCGCCGTCATGTGCGGGAACAGGTTGAAGTGCTGGAACACCATGCCGGTGTTGGTGCGGAATTTGGCCAGCTCGCGGTCCTTGAGCGGCTTGGAGGCCTTCGAGCCGAACGTGAAATCCTGCGCACCGACACGGATGCTGCCATGCTCGGGCACGGTCAGCAGGTTGATACAGCGCAGCAGCGTCGACTTGCCGGAACCGGACGGACCGATCATCGCGACCACGCTGCCCTTGTTGACCTGCAGCGAGATGTCTTTCAGCACGACGTGCTCGCCGAAGGCTTTCTTCAGATTCTTGATTTCAATCATGACTTCATTCGTAGCGTGACTCATGTTCTTATGCCCCCTGTTGCGCAGTCAGGCGGTTTTCCAGGCGCTTGGCCCAGATCGTCGCCGGCAGCAGGATGAGGAAATAGATCACCGCAACCATGGTGTAGATTTCCAGCGGGCGGTAAGTTTCATGCGCGATGATCTGGCCCTGGTACAACAGGTCCGGCACCGCCAGCACCGACAGCAGCGAGGTATTCTTCAACTGCATGATGGACTGGCTCACCAGCGGCGGCGTCATGCGCTTGAACGCCTGCGGCAGGATCACGCGGCGCATCAGCTGGAAGCGCGTCATGCCCAGGGCGCAGCCCGCTTCGCTCTGGCCGACGTCGATCGAGACGATGCCGCCGCGGATGATTTCCGAATAGAAGGCGCCGCCGTACAAGGCCAGCGCCAGCAGGGCCGACGTGCCTGCGGACATCTCGATGCCGACCAGCACCGGCAGCGCGTAATAGAACCACACCAGTTGCACCAGCACCGGCGTGCAGCGGAACACTTCGACGTAGGCGCGCAGCGGGCCCGAGATGAACGGGTTGGTCGACAGGCGGCCAAGCCCGACCAGCAAGCCCAGCAACAGGCCCAGCAAAACACAGGCGACCGTGTAGGCCAGCGTGTAGCCGAAGCCTACCGCAATGACGTTGCGGAATTGCCAGAGTGCGGCGAAGTCCCAGTGATACATCGTGTTTCCTTTTCTTTTACTCTTTGGTGTCTGAATTTCCGGTTGCCTGCACGGTGCGCAGGCGAGGCAGCATGAAGCGTGCCAGTCGAAGCAGAAAAGGCGGCCGGTCTGACCAATTTTCCTCCCCCGAAAACCCCGCAATTGTAATGGAGAATACCGCCCGGGATGTAGCGGAAGCTGTTGTGCAGTGCTTTTGCGGCGGGTTTTTGACGGCGGGCTGACGGCGGCTGCGGCCCGCCGCTAGCTTATTGGTTAAAATAGCGCACGGCCGCTCCGGCCATCCCGATTCCTCATATCGTTTCCTCGTTACCCATGAATCCATCTCCCAGCGTGCAGCGCGTGATCCTGATTACCGGCGCTGCACGCGGCATCGGCGCGGCCACCGCGAAAACCGTGGCCGCCGCCGATACCCGCATGGTGCTGCATGCGCGCGCCGATTCTCCCGAATTGCAGCAGGCCGTCGCGGCTTGCCGCGAGCGCGGCGCGCATTGCGTGACGGCCTTCGGCGACCTGGCCGATACGGGTACGGCGGCGGCCTTGCGCGACGTCGCGCTGAACAGCTACGGCCGCCTCGACGCGCTGGTCGCCAACGCCGGTTTCGCCGACCGCAAGCGTATCGGCGAGCTCAATACGCAAGACTGGTCGCGCTCCATCGACGCGCTGCTGGGCGGCTTCTTCCAACTGGTTACCGCCTGCAAGGATGCCTTGCAGCAGGCGCCGGCCGGCCGCGTGGTGGCGGTCAGCTCCTTCGTCGCGCACGTGTACCGCCTCGGCGAATCGGGTTTCCCGGCGTCGGCTGCGGCCAAGGCCGGCATCGAAGCGCTGGTGAAATCGCTGGCGGTGCAGCTGGCGCAATCGGGCGCCACCGTCAACGCCGTGGCGCCAGGCTACGTGCAAAAATCCGACCCCAACAAATCCGCCATCGATCCGGCCGCCTGGGCCGCTGCGCTGGAGCGCATCCCCATGCAACGTCTCGGCCAGCCGCAGGAAATCGCCAACGTCATCGGCTTCCTGCTGAGCCCCGCCGCGTCTTATGTCACCGGCCAGGTATGGCACATCGACGGCGGCCTCACTTTATGAGGCTGGTGAAAAACACCGCTGGCTGCGTTGCGCCGTCTTGCCGTGCATTCGCACTGTCTGCGACGGCACGCCTTGCCATCGGCGCTTTTCACTAGCCTCATTATTATTTGAAATAACTCACCATGCACATCATCGTCATCGGCGCCGGCATCGTCGGCGTAACCACCGCCTATTTCCTGCACGAGAAAGGCTACACCGTTACGGTGGTCGACCGCCAGCCGGAAGTCGCGGCCGAAACCAGCGTCGGCAACGCCGGCCATGTCTGTCCGTCCTACGCCACGCCGTGGGCCGCGCCCGGCATGAAGGGCAAGTCGCTCAAATGGTCGCTGCAAAGCTGGCTGGGCATGGAGTCGGCGCTGCGTTTCACGCCGCGCCTGGACCGGGACCAATGGCGCTGGCTCGGCCAGTTCCTGTCGCAGTGCAACGCCGGGCGCTACGCCGTCAACAAGGCGCGCATGGGACGCCTGGCGCGCTACAGCCACACGCAGCTGAAAGATATTCGCGAACGCCTCGGCATCGAGTACGAACAAACCACGGTCGGCAACCTGCAGCTGTTCCGCACGCAGGAGGGCATGGACAACGCCGGCCTCGCCGCGCGCGTGCTGGCGGAAGCGGGCGTCGCTTATGAGCTGCTCGACGCCGACGCCTGCGTCGCCTTCGACCCGGCGCTGCGCGCCGCACGCGATCAACTGGTCGGCGGCATGCTGCTGCCGCAAGATGAAACCGGCAATTGCCCGCTGTTCGCCCGCGCGCTGGCCGACTGGCTGCAATCGCAGGGCGTCAGCTTCGTGCTCGGTACTTCCGTACAGCAGATCGAATACGCCGGCGGCGCCGTCACCGGCCTGCGCACCGCCAACGGCATGTTGACGGCCGACGCCTACGTGGTGGCCTGCGCCAGCGCATCGGTGGCCCTGGTCAAGCCGCTGGGTTTGCGGTTGCCGGTGTATCCGGTCAAGGGCTACGCAATCACCGTGCCGGTCAGCGACGCCACGGCGGCGCCGAAGAGCGGCGTGATGGATGAGTACTACAAGGTGGCGATCACGCGCATGGGTTCCCACATCCGCGCCGCCGGCACGGCCGAGATCGGCAGCTGGGATACGAAGGTGACGCCGCGCGATTGCGCCACCGCGATCAAGTCGCTCAGCTCGCTGTTCCCGGGCGGCGCCGACATGAGCGGCATCAGCTACTGGGCCGGCCTGCGGCCGATGACGCCGGACGGCGCGCCGCTGATCGGCGCGACTGCGTTTTCCAATCTCTGGCTCAACGCCGGCCACGGTTCCAACGGCTGGACCACGGCCTGCGGTTCGAGCCGGCTGATCGCCGACAAGATTGCCGGCGTCAACACGGAAATCGTCAGCGACGATTTAAGTCCGCTGCGAGCGTTCCAATAGTCAACGGGTAAACAGGCTGTTGATATTGTCGCCGTTACTGAAGTTGCTCAGCGCCCAGCCCGAAGCGGTCTTGTAGAAAATGAACTGCCAGGGAATCGCCTGCTTTTCGGCCTTCTCTATATAGACCAGCTTGAGCAGCGATTCGCCCACCTTCTCGCTGCGGATGAATTCGTAGCCCACCGACCCGCCGATGGTTTGCTCCAGCTGCATGCGCGACGTGCGTGCGGTGAGCCGCGCGCGGTCGAGCGTGTTGACGTCGGTCAGCGTGTACGGCGTCATGGCGGCGTAGGCGTCGTCGGTCTGGCCCTTGCCAGCGGCGGCCATGACCTTGTCGGCGAGCTGGCGCACTTCGGCTTCGCTTTTGAGCGTGTCGGCGCGGGCGGTGAAGGTGGTTGCGGCGAGCAGCGTGACCGCGATGGTGGACAGCAAGGTGCGCATGGCGCTTCTCCTGAAAAATCGGATCGCTCATTGTGCCACTGCGGCGGCCGGCAGAAAACCGGCGAGTGTAAAGCCGCGTTCGGCATGGCGTAAATCAGGGTAAAAGCGCGCGAGGCGGGGAACATCGGCGGATATGATGAATTTCACTCATCGTCGAACCGGTCGCCGCCATGATCAAATTTTTCTTCGCCTCCGTTTGCGCTGCATCCATGTCAGGCTGCGTCGTCATGTCGCCCAGTCCGATCGTGGAAGCCGCCAATCTGCTTGGCTCCGCCATCTCCGGCGTGTCGTCGATGACGCCGGCCACGCCGCAGAATCCCATCGTCTTCGCGCACGCGCCGATCAAGGAAATCTGCATCGAGTGGAACGGCGCGGTGGCGCTCAGCGATTTCGTCCCCAGCCTGCAAAGCGAACTGCAACGGCACGGCGTGCCGAGCCGCGTGTACGACGCCGGTACGCAGCCCGGCAGCTGCCCCATGACGTTGGCTTACGCCGCCTTCGTCAAATGGGACATGAAGACGTTCAGCAATGCTTACGCGCCTTACCTGACGTTTGCTTCGGTGACCTTGCGCAAGGAGGGGAGGGTGGTGGGTAGCGCGTCTTACAAGATGGGGGAGATGGCGCAGGACAAGTGGTCTTCTACCGGGAGCAAGCTGGGGCCGGTGGTGGATGCTTTGCTGATTAGCAATCCTGTGGTGGAGGCGACCAACAATGTCGGTACGCCGGTTGTGTTTGGGGGGTCTTGAATCTTTGTCGGTTGTTTCGACTGGCTTGCTGTGCGTTGATGAATACGGTTTGTTCTTCGGACGACCGTGGTTGCCGGGGGCGGCCCGGCAGCCGCTCACTTTCTTTGCTTCGCCAAAGAAAGTAAGCAAAGAAAGGCGACCGCGATTCGCCGCCCCGCTGCGCGGGGTTCCCGTTGGTGACGTGCTCAAATCGGGAAGGGAAACAAACTCGCTTCGCTCAAACAAGTTTCCCTTCTTTTTCCGATTTGAGCACGTCACCAACGGCGACTCATAAGCGGAACTTCTTTTTCGGCTCGCTTCGCCTTGCCTTGGGTGGCTCGCCTTCGGCATCGTGATTCTCATTCTTTCTTGGACTGACTGCGGAGAACTGTGACTTTCACTCCACCTCCGTCTCCTGGCGATGCGCAGCGAGCCAGTCTGGCAGTCCGCTTGCGAGTAGCCGGTGGCGGCAGGTGCAAATCGGATAAAGAGGGGAAACTTGTCTGAGCGCAGCGAGTTTGTTTCCCCTCCCGATTTGTACCTGACGACGCCGGGAACCCCCGGCAGGGGGCTACGAACCAGCGGTCGCTTCTTTTGCTTACTTTTCTTGGCGAGACAAGAAAAGTGAGTAGCCGCCGGGCTACCCCCGGCAGGGTCGTCCGAAGAAAGAAAAGAATAAGCTACAGAACAACGGCAAGTCGGAACAAACAGCGCCGTTCCCAAAGAACAGCGCCAAGCCCTCCCCATCACCAGAACGTCAAAACACTCCTGAAAAACTGCTGCATCCACCCCTGCGAATTGGCATCCGCCACAGTCCCCCCGCCAACCTGCTCCAGGCGAGCATCCGCCACATTGCTGGAAGAAACCACGTTCCCGCCGCGAATATCGCGCGCCCTCACCACCCCCGAAAACCGCAAGGTATTGATCGACCCGTTCAAGCCGATGCGCTTCTCGCCCGCCACCACCAGGTTGCCGTTGGGGAGCACCTCGATGATCGACACCATCAGGCTGCCGGTCATGCTGTTGCTGTTGTCGGTCTGGCCGTTGCCCTTGAAGGAGTCGCTGCCGGTTGCCGTCGCATTGATGTTGAAGACCGACGCCAGCAGGCCGCTCATGGACGAGCCGGCGCCGGGGCCGACTTGTTTCAGGCTGGTGTCGCGGCTGTTGGAGGTGGTCGACTTGTTGCTGCCGGTGAGCGACTCGGCAATCTCGATCTTGAGGATGTCGCCGACGTAGTGCGTGGTCGACTCTTCAAACAACTGCGCGCTGCTGACGCGGAAGATCGCACCGTTGTTCTCGATGTTGGCCACCGGATAAGCCGGCCGCACGCTGGTCGGTCCCTGCACCATCGGCGGCGGGCTGCTGCACGCGCTTAATACACATAACAGTCCTGCACTTGCGGCAATGCGTCCCTGAATCATGATCTTCCCCCTTGGCAAACCGATAACCGGCAACGGGTCCTGCAAAGGACAGGCCCTCGCGGCAATCATCGGGGCAAAGGCTGTAAGCGGAAGTTAATGCGCTGTAAATCAGCGAAAACGCCTCTCAAGAGGCGTGAAGATACTTCAAGGAATGTGAAGACGATGCGTATCGCCATCAGTACCGGCACCGCATCCGTTGTCAGTTCAGCAATTTTCGGTGAGAGACGCTGTTCCAAAAGCCGGCTGGAATTGGTGCAAACCGCACCGGTGCGGCGCGCCGGCGCGTTTCTTTGGTGAGCGACTGTGTGAAATATGAGACAAAACCACTATTTTTCGTGTGGCACAAACCTTGCGATAAGAGGAAAACAGTTCTTATATAAATCATCAAACCATATATGAAACAAAAAGCACTATCTTTTTACGGAATATCTGCTATATTCCAATCGTATATCTTTCATATTTGGTTCGTAGTTTTATATATGAGACAAACCGCGTTTGTGCCGCTGTGCCGCGCCGGATCCCTCCCGGCAAATGGCTCCAGCAAACGACGGCTTAATGAGGCGTGAGGGCGCCAATGCCAATCAACCAGCCAGAGGCAACATGATCGAGATCGAATTTCGCAACGTCGGCAAGAGTTTCGTCGACCGCCAGACTTCCCAGGCGCGCGCCGCCGTCACCAACGTCAACCTGTCGATCCGCAGCGGCGAAGTGGTTTCCATCATCGGCCCGTCGGGCTGCGGCAAGAGCACCTTGCTGAACATGGGCGCCGGCCTGTACCTGCCCACTTCGGGCGAAGTCATCGTCGGCGGCCAGCGCGTCACCAAGCCGGTCCGCAACGTCGCTTTCATGCTGCAAAAAGATCTGCTCATGCCATGGCGCAATATTCGCGCCAACGTTTCGCTGGGCCTGGAGATCGACGGCGTCAGCGCCGCCGAGCGCAAGCGCGTAGCCGACGAGCTGCTGGCCAAGTGCCACCTCAAGGGCTTTGAAGAACACTATCCCTACCAGTTGTCCGGCGGCATGCGCCAGCGCGCCGCATTGGCCCGCACGCTGGCGGTGGATCCGCAAGTGCTGCTGATGGACGAGCCGTTCTCGGCGCTGGACGCGCAGACCAAGATGGTCTTGCAGCAGGACCTGGCGAAGATGCTGTTCGAGAAGAAAAAGACCGCGCTCTTCATTACCCACGACCTGGTCGAAGCAATCGCCTTGTCGGACCGCCTGCTGGTCATGAGCGAACGTCCGGGCACCATCATCGAAGAGATCGAAGTCAACCTGCCTTTCCGCGACAACCCGCTGGAGCGCCGCAAGCTGCCTGAAATCGGCCCGCTGCAAGGCCGCCTGATGGAGTTGCTCAAGGTAGGCAAAGAAACCGCCGAATTGCACTAGCGCGACTAACAAGACGTCGCTGGCGGCGTTGCGATCCCTTGCCGTGCTATCGCACTGTCTGCGGAAACGCGCCTTGCCACCAACGTCTTGCTAGCCGCGCTGAAGAAACAAAAACAGAAGTCCCGAACATCCAACCTGATCACCACCGAACAATAGGAGTGAAGCAAGCATGAAAAAATTTCTCGCCTCTTTCTGCAGCAAGCTGGTCCTGAGTGCCGCCGTTGCCGCGACATTCGCCGCTACCGCAGTGGTGCCGGGCATCGCCCAGGCCGCCCCGGAAGAAGTCACCTACCTGCTGCCGGCGCCGCCGAATTCGCCCGCCTTCGCACCGTGGGTGCTGGCGCAGCACAAGGGCTACTACGCCGATGAAAACCTCAAGATCAACTTCATCGTCGCCAAGGGCGGCGTCGACGTCGCCAAGCAGATCGGCGCCGGCAACGCGGTCATCGGCGGCGCCATCGGCGACACGCCTATCGTGGTGCGCGCCAACGGTATTCCGGTCAAGGCCATCGCCGTTCTGGGCGCCGGCTCCATCACCATGGTAGCCGCCAACGCCGGTGAAAACATCAAGTCGCTCAAGGACCTCAAAGGCAAGACCGTCACGGTGATGTCGTACACCGACACGACGTACTACGCTTTCCTCGGCAGCCTGAAGACTGCCGGCCTGTCCAAGACCGACCTGCAGATTCAGGCCGCCGGTCCAGCCGGCGTGTGGCAGGTGTTCACTGCAGGCAAGGCTTCGGCATTCGCCGGCGTGCCGGACTGGGTCGTCAACTCAACCGACGCCGGCGCCAAGGTCGAGCTGCTCGACAACGGCGGTTTCAAGAGCATGGCGCAAGCGATCCTGGCCTCCGACGACACCATCAAGAACAAGCCCGAATTGCTCAAGCGCCTGGTACGCGCGACCCTGCGCGGCATGCAGGACATCATGAAGGACCCGAAAGCCGCCGCCAATGATTATGTCGCCGCGCTGCCCGCCTACAAAAGTAAGGAAGCCAGCATCGAAGCCACCTTCGAGATGTATCGCAAGTACGTCTATGCCAATCAGAAGACCCTCGGCCAGATCGACGCCGCCCGCATGGACAGCGTGCAGAAGTTCTATGTCAGCGAAGGCATCGTGACCAAGGCTACACCGGTCAACGAACTCTTCACCAATCAATTCGTCGGAACAGCAAGATAAATGGATACCTCTACTACAGCCAATCCCATGACCAAGCCAGAGACCACCATCACCGCCAAGGCTGCCCGCCCGCTGCTCAACGAGCGTGCGCGCACGGTCTGCGGCAGCCTGGTCGTACTGGTGCTGTTCCTGGCCGCATGGCAATGGGGTCCGGGCTGGCTCGGCATGCCCGAATACATCCTGCCGAATCTGTCGCACGTGCTCAAGGAATCGGTGGTCATGTGGAACAACAATGACCTGCTGACGCACTTCGGCATCACCGCCATGGAAGTGGTGTTCGGCTTCCTGTTCGGCGCGCTGCTGGGTCTGGCGGTCGGCGTCGCGCTGGGTTTGTCGCCGCGCGCCGAGGCGATGCTGTCGCCCTACATCCTGGCCTTGCAGATCGCGCCGAAAGTCGCCTTCGCACCGCTGTTCGTGATGTGGCTCGGCTACACCATCTACCCGAAGATCATCGTCGCCGTGCTGATCGTGTTCTTCCCGATCATGATCAACGTGCTGTCGGCCATCCGCACGGTGGACCCCGACATGGTCAACCTGGTGCGCACGCTCAACGCCGGCCGCTGGCAGATCTTCCATCTGGTGGAATTCCGTTCGGCCTTGCCGGCGCTGTTCTCGGGCCTGCGCATTGCATCGACGCTGTCGGTCATCGGCGTGACCGTCGGTGAACTGGTCGGCGGCAACCAGGGTCTGGGCTACCTGCTGGTCGACGGCGAAGGCCAGGGCAATACCGCCGCCGTGTTCGTCGCCATCTGCGCACTGACGCTGATCGGTATCGTTACCTACGGCGCCGTCGTGTGGGCCGAACGCCGCGTGCTGCATTACCTGCCCAAAGTGCACACCAGCACGGTCTGACGGAGCCGCCGAAAATGACTACTTCACACCAACTGCTGGCCGGCCGCCGCATCCTGATCACCGGTGCGGCGCGCGGACTCGGCCTGGCCTTCGCCACCGCCGCGGCCGAAGCCGGCGCCAGCGTGGCGATGGCCGACATCCTGCAAGACACGCTGCAGACTGCGGTTGCCGACCTGCAAAAACGTGGGCTGACCGTCGCCGGCTTCACCGTTGACCTTGCGGATCCGCAATCCATTGACTCCTGCGCCAAGGCATCGGTGCAATGGCTGGGCGGTCTCGACGGCCTCGTCAACAACGCCGCGATCACCAACTCGGGCGGCAAGGCCACGGAGCAACTCGCCATCGAGATGTGGGACAAGGTCATGGACGTCAATGTGCGCGGCACCTGGCTCATGACCAACGCCTGCCTGCCGGCTTTGCGCGAGTGCGGCCGCGGCAGCGTCGTCAACCTGTCGTCGGACACGCCGCTGTGGGGCGCCACCAACCTGTTGGCCTACGTCGCCAGCAAGAGCGCGGTGATCGGCATGACGCGTTCGCTGGCGCGCGAACTGGGCGGCGACAACATCACCGTCAATGCAGTCGCACCTGGCCTGACGCTGGTCGAAGCCACCGAATACGTACCGAAAGAACGCCACCAGACCTACCACGACCGCCGCGCCATCCAGCGCGACCAGTTGCCGGAAGACGTCTGCGGCGCCGTGATTTTTGCCTTGTCCGATCTGTCCCGCTTCTATACGGGACAAGTCATGGCCGTCAACGGCGGCTTCGTGATGAATTGATTGATGAAATTTCCCTGACCTACCAAGGAGAGAAAAGATGACCGACATGTCCGAACAAAACAACGTCAAGCGCAGCTGGGACCAGCCTGAAGGCAGCAGCTTCAGCGCCTGGATGGAATCGCGCGTGGCGCGCCTGTCCACCCGCAAGTACGACTGGGACGCGTTGAAGTTCCAGGCTGACTACGATCCGAAATTCCGCCGCGCGCAAATGCGCTACATCGGCACCGGCGGCACCGGCGTGGCGGCCGACGCCAACGTGATTCCGTCGGAACACTTCACCTTCTCGACCATGATCATCCCGGCCGGCCACGAAGGTCCGCCGCACCTGCACATCGATGTGGAAGAAGTGTTCTTCGTCCTGCGCGGCAAGCTCAAGCTGGTGCTGGAAAAAGACGGCGAGCGTTTCGAGACCATCCTGACCGACCGCGACGTGGTGTCGGTGCCGCCCGGCGTGTACCGCGAAGAAATCAACATCGGCGACGAAGACGCGCTGATGTGCGTGATGCTGGGCGCGAAGAAGCCGATCACGCCGACCTATCCGCCGGAACATCCGCTGGCTGCCATCAAGCGCGGCTGATCTCAGTCCACCGGAACCTGCCATGACCGCGCTCGCCTCCACCTCCGTCACCTGCGCCGAAACGCTGAAGGACTCCCTGAGCCTGCTCGAGGGACGTTTCGCGGAAAGCACCGTCGACATCGGCAACGGCGGCATCGTGTCCTATCGCTCGTGCGGACGCGGTCCGGCGATAGTGCTGCTGCACGGCATCAGCTCGGGTGCGGCCTCGTGGTTGCAATGCGCGCTGCGTCTGGAAAAAGACGCCCAGGTCATCGCCTGGAACGCGCCCGGCTACGGCCGCTCGACCGCACTGCCGCAGATGCAGCCGAGCGCCGCCGATTACGCCGCGCGTCTGGAACTGTTCCTGGAAGCATTGGGCATCGGCAGCTGTCTGCTGGTCGGCCATTCGCTCGGCGCCATGATGGCGGCGGCCTACGTCGGCCGCAGCTACAAGCGCGCCTCGCGCCTGCTGCTGGTCAGTCCGGCGCAAGGCTACGGCAGTGAAGCCAGGCGCGAACGCGGCCGGCAGATTGCACAAGAACGTCTGGACGTCCTGCGCACCATCGGCGTCGAAGGCATGGCCGAGCGCAGCCCGGCGCGCATGCTGTCGGCGCAGGCCGGCGAAACCGAGCGCGCGTGGGTGCGTTGGAATATCCAGTGGCTCAATCCGGCCGGCTACACCCAGGCGGTGCATATGCTGTGCGGCGACGCACTGCAGGCGTATGCGCCCAACGGCATGCTGGGCCACGTGCCGGCGGAGATATATTGCGGCGTCGGCGACGTGGTGACCACCGCCGACGACAGCCGTGAGCTGGCCTGGAATCTGAACTTGCCGTTCCATCTGATCGACAATGCGGGCCACGCCTGCTACATCGAGCAGCCCGGAGCGGTTGCAGCAGCGATATGTCGCCAACTCAGCGGTCACCTTTATAAACTTTCCTAGAAAAACAATCATGAACAAACCAGTGCTGCCAGAAGATGAATCGCAAGAGAAATACCTCGTTCCAGGCCTGGAACGCGGCTTGCGCCTGCTGTGTGAATTCAGCCGCCAGGACAAGACCCTGTCGGCGCCGGAACTCGCGCGCCGCCTCGACGTGCCGCGTTCCACCGTGTTCCGCCTGCTGACCACGCTCGAGCGCATGGGCTTCGTCGAGCGCAACGACGGCGGCCGCGACTACCGCCTCGGCATGGCCGTGCTGCGTCTCGGCTTCGAATACCTGGCCTCGCTGGAACTGACCGAAATCGGCCGTCCGCTGCTCGATCGCCTGCGCGACGAAATCGGCTACTCATGCAACCTGGTGGTGCGCGACGGCCGTTCGATCGTGTACGTCGCCAAGTCGGTCACGCAAACCGCCTTCGCCAGCCACGTCAACGTCGGCACCCGCCTCCCTGCACACGCCACCGTGCTCGGCCGCGTGCTGCTGGAAGACCTGACCCTGGCCGAACTGCGCGAGCTGTATCCGGAAGAACACCTGGAAGTCTTCTCCAGCAACACGCCCAAGACCGTGGTCGAGTTGTTTGACATGGTGCAGAACGACAAGCAACGCGGTTACGTGCTGCAGGAAGGCTTCTTCGAAACCAGCATCTCCACCATTGCCGCACCGGTGCGCGACCACTCCGGCAAGGTGGTGGCCGCGATGGGCGCGACGATCCCGTCGCCGCACATCGACACCGACCAGCTCGACCTGATCGTGGTCAAGGTGCGCGATACCGCCGGCGAACTGTCGCGCCTGCTTGACCATGCGCCGGCGAAGTCGGGCAAGGTCGTCAACATGTGGCGGGAGTAAGGGCAATGAGCATGATTGAACTCGAAGGCAAAGTCGCCGTCGTCACCGGCGGCTCTTCGGGCATCGGCCTGGCGACGGTCGAGCTGTTGCTCGAAGCCGGCGCGGCGGTGGCTTTCTGCGGCCGCAACCAGGAACGTTTGCAACAGGTGGAAGCGCAGCTGCGTGCGCGCTTTCCACAAGCAAGACTGTTTTCGTCGGTCTGCGACGTGCTGTCGCAGGAACAGGTGCAAGCCTTCGCCGCCGCCGTGGAAGAAAAACTCGGCGCGGTGTCGATGCTGGTCAACAACGCCGGCCAGGGCCGCGTGTCGACCTTCGCCGACACCGAGGATGCGGCCTGGACCGAAGAGCTGCGCCTGAAATTTTTCTCGGTAATTTATCCGACCCGCGCCTTCCAGCCGCAACTGCAGCGCATGAGTGCTGCGCACGGCGAAGCGGCGGTGGTCTGCGTCAATTCGCTGCTGGCGATCCAGCCCGAGCCGCACATGGTGGCGACCTCGGCCGCGCGCGCCGGCATCCATAACCTGGTGCGCTCGCTGGCGACGGAATTCGCTGCACAAAAAATTCGCGTCAACGGCATCCTCATCGGCCTGGTGGAATCCGGCCAGTGGCGTCGCCGCTATGAGGCGCGCACCGGCGCCGACCTCGACCTGTCCTGGGAACAATGGACCCGGGCGCTGGCGCAAAAAAAGAATATTCAACTCGGCCGTCTCGGTCATCCACAGGAAGCCGCCCGCGCGATCGTTTTTCTCGCGACGCCGCTTTCTTCGTACACAACAGGCAGCCACATCGATGTTTCAGGAGGACTTTCCCGCCATGCCTAAGCAAACTCAGCAAGTAACCGTCGGCTGCGCCATCGCCGCCTTCCTCGAACAATGCAACGTCAAGGCGGCATTCGGTGTGATCTCGATCCACAACATGCCCATCCTCGACGCCTTCGGCGAGCGCGGCAAGATCCGCTTCATCCCGGCGCGCGGCGAAGCCGGCGGGGCCAACATGGCCGACTCGTATGCACGCACCACCGGCGGCCTCGGCGTCTGCCTGACCTCCACCGGCACCGCTGCCGGCAACGCCGCCGGCGCCATGGTCGAAGCACTGACCGCCGGTACGCCGCTGCTGCACCTGACCGGCCAGATCGAAACGCCTTACCTCGATCAGAGCCTGGCCTACATCCACGAAGCGCCGGATCAGCTGTCGATGCTCAAGGCGATCTCCAAGGCCGCCTTCCGCATCCGCAGCACCGAGACTGCCATCAGCACCATCAAGCTGGCCGTGCAAACCGCACTGACGCCGCCGATGGGCCCGGTCAGCGTCGAGATTCCGATCGATATCCAGGCGGCGCTGATTCCGATGCCGTCCGATCTGTGTCCATTGCCGATCGCCGTGCAAGCGCCGTCCGAACACGCGCTCGATGAACTCGCCGCGCGCCTGTTGAAGGCCGCGCGTCCGCTGCTGTGGCTGGGCGGCGGCGCGCGCCAGGCCGGCAAGCAGGTGCAGCGCCTGCTCGATCTCGGCTTCGGCGTGGTCACCAGCACCCAAGGCCGCGGCATCGTGGCGGAAGATGATCCCCGCTCGCTCGGTTCGTTCAACCTGCACAAGCCGGTCGAGAATTTCTACCAGACCTGCGACGCCATCGTCGTGATCGGCTCGCGCCTGCGCGGCAATGAAACGCTGAAGTACGAGCTGAAACTGCCGCGCCCGCTGTACCGCATCGACGCCGATCCGTCGGCCGAGGGGCGCTGCTACAACAGCGACTATTTCGTTTGCGGCGATGCTGCGCTGGCGCTGGAAGGTTTGGCGGATCGTCTTGAGAAACAGAAAAACGCGATGAAGGTCGACCCGGCCTTCATCGGCGACTTGCAAAAGGCGCGCGACGCTGCCGTCGCCGGCCTGGTCGACGGTCTTGGCCCTTACAGCGCGCTGGTCGAGCAAGTGCAGAAAGCTGCCGGCCGCAAGTTCAACTGGGTGCGCGACGTGACCGTCTCCAACAGCACCTGGGGCAATCGTTACCTGCGCATTTTTGATCCGCTGGCCGGCGTGCACGCCCTCGGCGGCGGCATCGGCCAGGGCCTGGCAATGGGCATCGGCGCCGCCATCGGCGCGGCGGTGACCGCCTCGGGCAAGAAGACCTTCACGCTGGCCGGCGACGGCGGCTTCATCCTCAATCTGGGTGAACTCGCGACCGCCGTGCAGGAGAAGGCCGACATGGTCATCGTGCTGATGAACGACAAGGGTTACGGCGTCATCAAGAATATCCAGGACGTGCAGTACGGCGGCCGCCGCCATTACGTCGACCTGCACACGCCGGACTATGCGCAACTGTCGCAGGCGCTGAGCCTGCGTCACGCCCGTGTGAGCAACCTGGCCGATGTCGACAGCGCATTGAAGACCGCGTTGTCCGAATCCGGTCCGTTCCTGCTGGAAATCGACATGCTGGCCATCGGCAGCTTCAAGACCGCGTTTGCCGGTCCGCCGGTGACCGAAAAGGCCGCGACCGCCGCTGCTTCCGTCGCCACCGGCAAAGCCGCTGCAGTGCCAGCCACAACCGTCTGAAGAAACTGAGGAGAAACCCATGCTGCATGTTTCGATGATCGGTTGCGGCGCCATCGGCGTCGGCGTGATGGAGCTGCTGAAAAGCGATCCGGAAGTCGCCTTCGATGTCGTCATCGTCCCGGAAGCCAACATGGCGAACGCCCGTTCCGTGGTGTCGTCGCTGGCGCCGAAGGCGCGCGTCGAGACCCGCCTGGGTGAAGACCGCCCGGACCTGCTGATCGAATGCGCCGGCCACCATGCGATCGAAGAGCACATCATCCCGGCGCTGCTGCGCGGCATTCCGTGCATGGTGGTCTCCATCGGCGCGCTGTCGGAACCCGGCCTGGTCGAGAAGCTGGAAGCCGCCGCACGCGAAGGCAAGACCCAGGTGCAATTGCTGTCGGGCGCCATCGGCGCCATCGACGCGCTGTCGGCGGCGCGCGTCGGCGGCCTGGAGTCGGTGGTCTACACCGGGCGCAAGCCGCCCAACGCGTGGAAGGACACGCCCGCTGACGGTCCTTTCGATCTGGCCAACCTGTCGGTTGCGACGGTGATATTCGAAGGCAGCGCGCGCGAAGCGGCGCGGCTGTATCCGAAGAACGCCAACGTCGCCGCGACGCTGTCGCTGGCCGGCCTCGGACTCGATCACACGCAAGTGCGCCTGTATGCCGATCCCGGCGTGACGGAAAACGTCCATCACGTCGAAGCCAAGGGCGAGTTCGGCGGTTTTGAACTGACCATGCGCGGCAAGCCGCTCGCGGCCAATCCCAAGACATCGGCGCTGACCGTATTCAGCGTGGTGCGCGCGCTAGGCAATCGTGCGCATGCGCTGTCCATTTAAGTGATGTGAACAACTAATCATGACCGAACTGAACCTCAACGAAACACTGCCGATCTGCGTCGCAGGCGAGTGGCGTCCGGGCGGCGGCGATCGTTACGCCACGCTGTATCCGGCCACCGGCGAAGCCGTCGCCTATCTGAATGCCGCCAGCGTGGCCGATGTCGAAGAAGCCATCGTCGGCGCCGACCGCGCCTTCCGCACCAGCGGCTGGGCGCAAAAAAAGCCACATGAACGCGCGATCATCCTGTATCGCGTCGCCCAGCTGATCCGCGAACGCGGCGAGGCATTGGCGCAGCGCCAGCGTCTCGACAACGGCAAGCCGATCACCGAAACGCGCAACCTGGTCGGCAGCGCCGCCGCGACCTTCCAGTTCTTCGCCGCGGCGTGCGAGACGCTGGAAGAGACCATCACGCCGATGCGTGGCGACAACCTGACCATGAGCGTCTACGAAGCCATGGGCGTGGTCGCCGCGATCACGCCGTGGAATTCGCCGATCGCCAGCGAAGCGCAAAAGATGGCGCCGGCGCTGGCCGCCGGCAACGCCGTGGTGGTCAAGCCCGCCGAAGTCACGCCCCTGATGGCGCTGGAACTGGCGAAGATTTGCGAAGAGGCCGGCGTGCCGAAAGGCCTCATCAGCGTGTTGCCCGGCAAGGGCTCCGTGATCGGCGACGCCATCACGCTGCATCCGCTGGTCAAGCGCGTGTCCTTCACCGGCGGCACCACCACCGGCAAGCACATCGCCCACATCGCCGCCGACAAGATGATGCCGGTCTCGCTGGAACTGGGCGGCAAGTCGCCGACCATGGTGTTCGACGACGCCGATCTCGACCATGCCGTGGCCGGTGTGCTGTACGGCATTTTCAGCAGCTCGGGCGAATCCTGTATCGCCGGTTCGCGCCTGTTCGTGGCGCGCGGCATCTACGACAGCTTCATGGAGCGCCTGGCGGCGGGCGCTGCGGCATTGCGCGTCGGCGACCCGGCCGACGAGCGCACGCAAATGGGCCCGCTGATCACCGCGCGCCATCGCGAAGGCATCGAGTCCTATGTCTCCATCGGCGTCGCCGACGGCGGCCGCATCCGCACCGGTGGTACGCGTCTTGCAGGCGACCAGTTTGCGCGCGGCTACTACTACGCGCCGACCATCATCGAAGGCGTCACCAACGACCAGCGCATCTGCCAGGAAGAAATCTTCGGCCCGGTGCTGGTGGCGATGCCGTTCGACGACGAAGAGGATCTGATCGCGCAAGCCAACGACAGCGTGTACGCGCTGGCGGCCGGCATCTGGACGCGCGACTACAAGAAGGCCTGGCGTTTCGGCCGCGCGGTGCAAGCCGGCAATGTGTGGATCAATACGTATAAACAGTTTTCGATTTCGACGCCGTTCGGCGGCTGGCGCGACAGCGGCCTCGGACGCGAAAAGGGCCGCCTCGGCATCCTGCAATACATGGAGCAGAAGAGCATGTATTGGGGACTGAATGAAAACCCGCTGCCGTGGGCCGGTTAAGTCAAATGCGTTAATCGCCGCCGCGGCCGTGAAGCACGCGCCGGGCGGCAACAAGGAGCAACAAATGGATGTATTGGGTATCGACGAAATTACGTACGGCGCGGACGATCTGCCGACCTGCCGCCAGTTCTTCCTCGACTGGGGCATGACGTTGGCGCAGGAGAGCGCCGACGCGCTGGTGTTCGAATCGCAGAACGGTTGCCGCGTGGTCGTACGCAGCAGCGCCGATCCGGCCTTGCCGCCGGCCATCGAAGCCGGTCCGACGCTGCGTGAAGTGGTGTGGGGCGTATCGTCCGCCGAGGTGCTGCCGAAGTTTGCGGAACGCATCAAGGACTTGCCGGGCTACCTCAACGACGGCAAGCGCGTCGGCTGCACCGATCCGAACGGCCTCGCCGTGCGCTTCCAGGTTTCGCAAAAGCGCGAGGTCAAGGTCGAGTGCGCCACCATGAACACCTGGAACGAAAAGAACCGCATCAACCAGCGCAGCCCGGTCTATGACCACGCCTCGCCGATCGAAGTCGGCCACGTGGTGTTCTTCGTCAAGGACGTCAGGGCCTGCGAAAAATTCTACTGCGAGAACTTCGGCTTCGTGCCGTCCGACCGCTATCCGGAACGCGGTGCTTTCCTGCGCTGCGCCGACGTCGGCGGCCACCACGACATCTTCCTGCTACAACCGCCGGAAGCGCGTTCGGGGCTGAACCATGTCGCCTTCACCGTGCGCGATATCCACGAAGTCTTCGGCGGCGGCATGCACATGTCGCGCAAGGGTTGGGACACGCAACTGGGCCCGGGCCGTCATCCGATCTCGTCGGCGTATTTCTGGTACTTCAAGAACCCCGCCGGCGGCCTGATCGAGTACTACGCCGATGAAGACCAGCTCGACGCCGACTGGGAGCCGCGCGATTTCGAACCGGGTCCGACCGTGTTCGCCGAATGGGCCATCGACGGCGGTATCGACGGCAATACGCGCCGTCAAAAGAATGCGCAGGGGCCGACAGGAAAATTCCTGACCGACCGTCAACCGACCCACAAGTAATCGGAGCAAGTGATATGTCTTCTTTCAAAATCGGCATCCTCGGCGCGGGCATCGGCGGCCTGACCGCCGCTATCGCGCTGCATCGCGCCGGCCACGACGTGGTGGTGTACGAGCAGTCGAAACAGTTCCTGCGCGTCGGCGCCGACATCAACCTGACGCCGAATGCGGTGCGGGCGCTCGACGGTCTCGGCATCGGCGCAGCAGTGCGCCGCACCGCCGCGCGTCCGACGCATCGCATCAGCCGCACCTGGAACACCGGCGAAGAAACCTCGCGCCTGGAAATGGGCGATACCGCCGAGAAGAAGTACGGCGCGCCGCAACTGACCATTCATCGCGCCGATTTGCTGGCCGCACTGGCCGAAGTATTCCCGGCCGAGCGCGTGCAGTTCGCCAAACGCGCCGAAGCCATCACGCAGGATACGCAGGGCGTCACGCTGAACTTCACCGACGGCAGCACCGACAAGGTCGACCTGCTGATCGGCGGCGACGGCATCCACTCCGCCGTGCGCAGCGCCATGTTCGGCAAGGAAAGCCCGCGCTTCACCGGCGTGGTCGCCTTCCGCGCCGTGATCCCGGCCGACAGCGTGGCGCAGGTGCCGAACCTGCAAGCCTTCACCAAATGGTGGGGACCGAATCCGGAGAGCCAGATCGTCACCTTCCCGCTCAACTGCGGCAAGGACATCTTCATCTTCGCCACCACCGCGCAAGAAACCTGGCATCTCGAATCGTGGACCACGCCGGGCAGCGTGCAGGAACTGCGCGACAGCTATGCCGGTTTCCACCCCGACGCCACCGCGCTGCTGGACGCCTGCGACGAAGTATTGAAGACCGCTTTATACGAACGCGATCCACTGCCGCAGTGGTCCAAGGGCCGCCTGACGCTGCTGGGCGACGCCAGCCATCCGATGATGCCGTTCATGGCGCAAGGCGCCGGCATGGCGATTGAAGACGCCGTGGTGCTGGCGCGCTGCCTGGAAAAGGTGGCGACCGTCGATGGCATCGCCGACGCGCTACACACCTACGAAGAACTGCGCCTGGAGCGCACCAGCAAGATCCAGATCGGTTCGCGCGGCAACAACTGGTTGCGCGAAGGCGGCAACGCGGATTGGGTCTATGGCTACGACGCCTGGTCGGTGCCGCTTGAAGCAGAAACGGTCTGAGGGGCTGAGTAATGAACGACGCCAAATCAGATCTGATGCTGCTGACCGTGCTGCTCAGGCACGACCAGTCCAAGAACCTGGAAGACATCCAGGCGCACATGAAGAAGGTCGGCTGGTGGGATCGCTTTCCCGTCGAAGGCACGCGCGTGGTGTCGTGGACCGTGGCCATGGGCCTGGGCCAGATCGTCACGCTGGAACTGCCGCCGGCTTTGCTGCCGCTGGTGAACGTGGAGCTGGAACGCTCCGCCTGGGGCGTGTTCCGCACGGAATGCTACCCGACTTACGATTTTGTACCCGTGCGTGAGCGTATCCGCGAGCGCGTCAAGAATGGAGGCCAATAATGGTTGCAACCGTCACAGAGGTTTATCTCAATCCCCATCAGGCGCGCCGTCGTGCGCCGACCCAGTACGAAGATCTGCTGGGCGATTCCATCGAGCGTGCCTACGGCGCCGGCATTACCGAGCTGGCGGCGCTGGTCGCGCATCTCAATCGCACCGGTCCCGGCTGTCCGTACAACAACGGCGTCTGGACCGAAGAAAATTATCAAGAAGAGATTGCACGCCTGGCGGCTTAAGCCGGCGGCCCCTACCCTCAGGAGAATAGTCAATGAGAACGACAGCCAATGATCCGGTCGACGCGGTCCTCGCCGTTGGATTGAAAGACTTGTGGTACCCCATCTGCCCTTCCGAATTCGTCGCCGAGCGTCCGGTGTCGCTGCGCCGCCTGGGCAAGAAGTTCGTGCTCTGGCGTGAAGCCAACGGCGCCCTGCACGCGCTGGAAGATCACTGTCCGCACCGCGGCGCCCCGCTGTCCATGGGCATCGCCATGGGCGACCGCATCGCCTGCGGCTACCACGGCGTACAGGTGCGTTTCGACGGCGTCGTGATGAGCGTGCCGGGCAGCCCGGGCTGCAAACTGGAAGGCGCAAAGGCCACCCGTTCGTATCACGTCACCGAAGCCTGCGGCGCGATCTTCCTGTTCAACGCCAGTAGCGACATCGCCGAACCGCCGCCGTTGCGCTTGCCGGAAGAACTGACCAGCCCGGAGTACTCCAACTTCCTGTGCTACACCGAATGGAAGGGCGACTATCGCTACGTGCTGGACAACGTCATGGATCCGATGCACGGCACCTTCCTGCACAAGCAATCGCACTCGATGGCCGAAGGCGACAACACCGCCTCGTTCGGCATCCGTGAAACCGACATCGGTTTCGTGTTTGAAAAAGAAGGCCAGCGCGACGTCAACTTCGACTGGACCGAATGGGCCGACACGGATTTGCACTGGATGCGCCTGGCGATCCCGTATCCGAAGACCGGTGGTCCCGGCGGCAGCTTCGTCATCGTCGGCAGCTACACGCCGATCGTCGACAACATCGCGGCGGTCTTCCACTGGCGTTGCCGCAAGCTGACCGGCTGGCAAAAGGACACCTGGCGTTTCCTCTATCGCAACCGCCTGGAAGCGCGCCACTGGAACGTGCTGGAACAGGACCGCGCGGTGCTCGAAGTGATGGAACCGGACGCCAACCAGCGCGAAATGCTGTACCAGCACGACATGGGCATCGTCCGCCTGCGCCGCCACATGCGCAAGCTCGCCAAGGAACAGCTGGAGAAGGAAGCGGCGGCGCAGGAAAACAAACCGGCGAAGGCAGCGTGAGCAGATGAGTAAGCAGATGACCGCGGTTCGTCACATCAAGACCGGCAAGGTGGCCGAGCTGGCCACCGCGACCTGGTCCAACTGCCTGGTGATCGGCAATGAGATCGCCATGTCGGGCATGACCGCGCATCCGGCTTCGCGCAATAGTGTTTTGTCGACCTACGAGCAGACCCTGGTGGTGCTGGGCAAGGTGCGTGATCTGGTGGAGGTTGCCGGCGGTACGCTCGGCAGCATCTACAAGCTGGTGATTTACGTGAAGGATATCGCCGACAAGGATGAAGTCGGTCGTGCGCGCCGCGATTTCTTCGCGGTGCCGCAGCCATGTCCCTTCCCGTGTTCGACGCTGGTGGAAGTCAGCGGCCTGGTGTTTCCGGAATTGACGGTCGAGATCGACGCATTTGCACGGCTCGATATCGATTTGCAGCAAGCAGTTTCCTGATTTGGATTTCTTATGAGCAGCTCTCTTCTTTCCGTCCGTGTCCAGGCCATGCGCTTTGAAGCGCAGGGCATCGTCAGCGTCGAGCTGATGTCGCCCGAAGGTGCGGAACTGCCGGCCTTCGAAGCCGGTTCGCACGTCGACCTGCACCTGGGCAACGGCGTCGTGCGCAGCTATTCGCTGTTGAATTCGCCGGCCGAGCGTCATCGCTATGTGGTCGGCGTGCTCAACGATCGCAACAGCCGCGGCGGCTCGCGCTACGTGCATGAGCAGTTGCGCGTCGGCGCGACGCTGACGATCTCGGCGCCGCGCAACAACTTCCCGGTCGACGAGAGCGCCACGCATTCGGTGCTGGTCGCCGGCGGCATCGGCATCACGCCGATCTCTTGCATGCTCAATTACCTGCGCGGCAAGGGCAAGTCGGCCGAGCTGCTGTACTGCGCGCGTTCGCGTGCGGAAGCGGCCTTCGCCGGCGAGCTGTTGCAGCAGCCGGGCGTGAGCAGCCATTTCGATGCCGAGAAAGGCGCGCCGCCGGACCTGCGCGCTTTCCTGGCGAGCAAGCCGAAGGACGCACATTTCTACTGCTGCGGCCCGACGCCGATGCTGAACGCCTTTGAAGCAATCTGCGCCGAACTGGATTTGCCCAACGTGCACATCGAACGTTTCGCCGCGGCGGAAAATGTCGCGGCCGTGCAGGGCGACGAATACGTCGCCGAGCTGGCGCGCAGCAAGAAATCGGTCACGGTGCCGGCCGGAAAATCCCTGCTCGATGCGCTGCTTGATGCCGGTCTCGACGTCGAGCACAGCTGCCGCGAAGGCGTCTGCGGCGCTTGCGAAACCAAGGTCCTCGAAGGCGAACCGGAACATCGCGACGGCGTGCTGAGCAAGGCGGAGAAGGCCTCGAACAAGATGATGATGGTGTGTGTGTCCGGCTGCAAGGGACGCCGCCTGGTGCTGGATTTATAAGGAGCTTCCGATAAAGCATCGCTAGCCGCGTTGCGCCAACTTGCCGTGCATTCGCACTGTCTGCGTTGACGCGCCTTGCTATCGATACTTTCTCGAAACCTCTGTGTAGTGCTGAGAAATGCCCGCGCAAGCGCCGGGCATTTTTTTGAGCCTGAACATTTTTGTGGAACGTTGATTCATGGGTGAAACAAATCGTCCGACGTTGAGCCCGACGGTCCAGGTAAAAGATTCACCTCTTATGTGCGCGGGGCAGATGAGAGCAGTGAACGCGGCGTCAGCCGTGCTTAATTGAAGGGGAGTTTTTCATGAAGAAGGTACTCTTTGCCGTCGCCGCCACCGGCTTCGCGGCAAGCGCATTCGCCCAGAGCAACGTGACGATCTACGGTAGTCTGGACGCCGGCGTGGCATATATCAGCAATCTTGGCGGCGGATCGGTCGCGCGTCTGGATCAGGGCACCATGCAACCGGACCGTATCGGGTTTCGCGGCACCGAAGATCTGGGCGGCAACCTGAAGGCCAATTTCCAGTTGGAAAGCGGTTTCTATACCGACAGCGGCGCCCAGCCGACGGCCGGCAAACTGTTCAACCGCTACAGCACGATCGGCCTGTCCGGCGACTTCGGGGCGGTGACCATGGGCCACATGCCCGACATCGTGTTCGACTACGTGGGCAAGCTGTCCAACGGCTATCAGCTGACCAACTGGTACCTGTTCCACCCGGGTAACCTGGACAGCCTGGCCAACACCTACCAATTCGACAATGCCGTGCGCTACACCTCGCCGACCTTCTCGGGCTTGCAGTTGAGCGGCATGTACGGTTTCGGCGAAGTTGCCGGCGACAGCAACAACGGCCGCAACGTCAGCACCGGCGCCACTTACACCAACGGCCCGTTGCGCGCCGCACTGGCGTATTCGAAGCTCAACAACCGTGCAGCCGGCTACGGCGGCGCGTTCCTGCAGAGCCTGGGCCTGGGCACCGCCGCGACGGTGTTCAGCAGCCTGAGCACCACCGCTGCAGGCGTCGGCTACACCATTGGTCCGGTGCGCCTGAACGCCGACTACACCCAGGTCAAGATCTCGCTGCCAACCGGCGTCACGCCGAAGCAGAAGAACTTCGACCTCGGCGCAGCCTGGCGCTATGCAACGGCTGACACGCTCAACTTCGGCTACGGCTTGTCCAAGCTGGAAAGCGCACGCTGGAATACCTTCAGCCTGAGCCACGTGCATGCGTTCTCCAAGCGCACCGAGTTCTACGTGCAGGCGGCCTATCAACGCGCCGGCGGCAGCGCGCGCTTTGCGGTCATGAACGGCACCGGCGCCGGCGGCGCTACCGGCGTGTCCGGCAGCGACACCCAGCTGGTCACGACAGTGGGCATGCATCACTCGTTCTAAGCCGCACATATCGTTGTAGTACGAACCGGCGCCGACCGACATCCCGGCGCCGGTTTGTTCAGGACGCATTTCATCAACGGGCACGCGCGCCGGTTGACGAAATGCGTTCCAGGGGAGCATGAAAAAATGAAGAAACTGAAACTCGGAACGCGGCTCGGCCTTGCGTTCGGCCTCGTGGTATTGCTGCTGATCGGCATCACAGGCCTCGGCATCCAGAGCCTGGGCGCCTTGCATGACGGCACGCAATTGATCGTCAAGAATCGCTATCCGCAAGTGGTGGTGGCCAATGACATCGTGCTGCAGATCAGCGACAACGCCATCGCGATGCGCAACATCCTGCTGATCGACGATCATGAAGCCTTGCTCAAGGAAATCCAGCGCATCGAAGACGGCGAAAAAGGCATCAACGCCAGTCTCGCGACGCTCCAGCAGATGCTGTCGAGCGACATGGGACGCAAGTCCTACGGCGAAATCTCGGCCCTGCGCGCAACCTATGAAAAAGGCCAGAGGGAATTCCTCAAGCTGGCCGCCACCGGCGCCACCATGGATGCGTCGCAGCTGCTGCTGACGTCCTTGCGCAACGACCAGCAGAACTACATCAACCGCGTCAAAGGCTTTATCAAGGGCGGTTCCATCGTCATGGCCAAGAGCAGCGCCGAGGCCAGCGATCTCTATCACGGCAAGACCGTCATCATGCTGGTCATGGCGACGGCGGCCGTACTGCTGGCCTGCGGTTTTGCATTCTGGATCACGCGCTCGATCACGCGCCCCGTCAATCATGCGGTGCAAGTGGCGCGGAGCGTCGCCGCCGGCGACCTGAGCAGCCATGTCGAGGTGAACTCGCAGGATGAAATCGGCCAGTTGCTGATGGCGCTCCGCGACATGAACGGCAGCCTCACCACCATCGTGTCGGAAGTGCGCACCGGCGCCGACACCATCGCCACCGCCTCGTCCGAAATCGCCACCGGCAATCTCGACCTGTCGTCGCGCACCGAGCAGCAGGCCGGTTCGCTCGAAGAAACCGCGGCGACGATGGAGCAGCTCACCGCCACCGTCAAACAAAACGCCGAGAATGCGCGCCAGGCCAACCAGCTCGCCGCCACGGCGTCCGACGTCGCCACGCATAGCGGTTCGGTGGTAGCGCAGGTGGTGACGACGATGGGATCGATCAGCGACTCGTCGAAGAAGATCGTCGATATCATCAGCGTCATCGACGGCATCGCGTTCCAGACCAATATCCTTGCCCTGAACGCAGCGGTGGAAGCGGCGCGCGCCGGCGAACAAGGGCGCGGTTTTGCGGTAGTCGCCTCCGAGGTGCGCAGTCTGGCGCAGCGCTCGGCCACCGCCGCCAAGGAAATCAAGGCGCTCATCGACGACTCCGTCGAGAAGGTCGACATCGGCAGCAAACTGGTCGCCCAGGCCGGCGGCACCATGGACGAGGTGGTCGCCAGCGTCAGGCGCGTGAGCGACATCGTCGGCGAGATCAGCTTCGCCAGCCAGGAACAAAGCTCGGGTATCGGGCAAGTCAACCAGGCCATTACGCAAATGGACGAGGTCACGCAACAGAACGCCGCGCTGGTCGAGCAGGCCGCCGCCGCCGCGCAATCGCTGCAGGATCAGTCGGCCAACCTGGCGCGGGTGGTGGGGGTGTTCCGCCTCAACGCGCACGATGCGCCACGGCTAGGGACGCCGGCCGCGCCGGCAGCACGTGTTGCGGCACGGGCGGTGCCAGCTCCTGCGCCTGCAGGGAAGCCGGCGCTGGCCTATGGTTCCGGCAGGGCAGCGCCGCCATTACCGTCCGGCGACGGCGATTGGGAGACGTTCTGAGGTTGCGCCGAGGATTCAGGTAAGACGATGATTCAGGTAAAACGATTCTTCGGCCGCGCCGGCCCAATACCGGATGACCGCGCCACGGCTCGCATATGAAAGCGTCGTTTCGGGGCATAATGTCGACAATTTCATTCGCACTGCGCCTTCCCGCGCAATTCCACAATGGCAACAGACCAACCACGACCAAGCCTGCACGACGAACTGGTGTCGACGCGCATCCGTGCGCGCATCAAGGCTGCCGGCGTCCGTTTTCACGCCAACGACAATATCTCCGCCTTCATTGAAGAGGGCGAGCTCGATGCCTTGCAGGCTGAAGTGCAGGCCAAGCTGGCGGGCGTGCTCGAGAGCCTGGTGATCGATGTCGAGAGCGACCACAATACCCAGGACACCGCCAAGCGCGTGGCCAAGATGTATCTGCAGGAAGTGTTCCACGGACGCTACCGGCCGGCGCCGCCGGTGACGGAATTCCCCAATATCGAACGCCTCAACGAACTGATGATCGTCGGGCCGATCACGGTGCGCAGCGCCTGCTCGCATCACCTGTGTCCGATCATGGGCAAGGTCTGGGTCGGCGTGATGCCGAATGAACATTCCAACCTGATCGGCCTGTCCAAATATGCGCGCCTGATCGAGTGGATCATGAGCCGTCCGCAGATCCAGGAAGAAGCCGTGTCGCAAGTGGCCGGCCTGCTGATGGAAAAGCTGCAGCCGGACGGCCTGGCGATCGTGATGGAAGCCGATCACTTCTGCATGCACTGGCGCGGCGTCAAGGACACCGAGTCGAAGATGATCAACAGCGTCATGCGCGGCTCGTTCCTGCGCGACGCCAACCTGCGCCGCGAATTCCTCGCACTCATCCGGAAGGGGTAACCATCATGCTGGTTCGTCTGATCTATGCAAGCCGCGCCTGTACGCCGATTTCCCAGGAACAGGTCGACGCCATCCTGGCGACGGCGCGCGGCCACAATCCCGCCAAAGGCATCACCGGCGTGCTGTGCCACAGCGAAGACGTGTTCGTGCAGGCCCTGGAAGGCGGCCGCGAGCAGGTCAACCAGCTGTACGCGCGCCTGTTGCAGGACCCGCGCCACAAGGACGTGATTCTGCTGTGCTACGAGGAAATCGGCGTGCGCCGCTATTCGTCGTGGACCATGGGCAAGGTGCGGCTGGACAAGGTCAACCGTTCGCTGTTGCTGAAATATTCCAGCACCGGCGTGCTCAATCCTTATGACGTGTCGGGTTGCGCCACGGTGGCGCTGCTGGAAGAGTTGGCCGAGACCGGCGCCTTCGCCGTCCGTGACTGAGAACGGCTGATAACGCGCCGGCGGCGGCGTGTCATCAGTGCCGCTTGCTCAAGTTTAAGTGCCCAAGTTCAAGTAATTACCGTCGACGCCCAGATCGTTTCCAGATTGGGCAGGTGCAGTTTGGCCGGATCCGCATGCGAGGCGATCTTGTCGCCGCTGCGGGTGGTAGCCAGGTCGATGATCTCGATCGGCAGCGGCGCCATCGTCAGCGCCGAGAAAAACACTTTCACCTTCGGCGTGAGTAGCGATCCCGGATGTTGGTCGATCACAATGCCGACCTTGCCCGAGTGCATCACCACGCAGGAGCCGGTCGGAAAAATCCCCACGCTCTTGATGAATGCCTCGAGGATGGTCTCGTCGAAATGGCCCTGGTTGCTGGCCATGCGCTTGACCGAATGGCCCGGCTCCCAGCCCGGCTTGTAGGGGCGGTTGGACGTGATGGCGTCGTAGACGTCGCACACCGCGCCCATTTTCGCCACCATGGAAATCTGATTGCCCTTGAGGTTGAACGGGTAGCCGCTGCCGTCGATCTTCTCGTGATGATGCAGCGAGACATCGAGTGCGGCGTCGCCGATGCCGTCGACGCCGCGCAGGATGGCATGGCCGGCTTGCGCGTGTTTCTTGACGGAGGTGAATTCGTCGTCGGTGAGCTTGCCGGGTTTGTTGAGGATGTCCGCAGGCACTGCCATCTTGCCGATGTCGTGCAGCAGCCCGGCGATGCCGGCCTGGCGTGTTTCTTCCGGTGACAGCCCGAGCTGGTGGCCGAGCGCGATCATCAGCGCACACACCGCCACCGAATGCATGTAGGTGTAGTCGTCGGCGGTCTTCAGGCGCGCCAGGCTGATCAGCGCGCCGGAGTTGCGCGCTACCGAAGCGGTGATTTCCTGCACCACCGGCATCGCCTGGCGTACGTCCAGCGCCTTGCCCATGCGGGTCTCGTTGAACATCGTCATGATGGCCTTCCTGGACGCGGTCAGGACGCGCGCGGCTTGCACGCGTTCCTGTTCGGCGCCGACCTGAACGACGATTTTGGCTGGCCTTGAGCGGGTGGGTTCGGCGGGTATGTCGATTGCTGCAGCATCGGCAGCAGCTTCCGGAGTTGATTCGGCGGCGACGGGCGCGGCCGCTTTGGGCTCGTCTTCCATGACGATGTCACGGCCCTTGCTGGTATCGATCAGGATTTGTTCGATCTTGGCGGAACGCAGCGTCTTGAGGTCTTCGTACTTCTCCAGCTTGAAGGAACCCCGCCAGAATGGATGATTCATCCACGGGCCTGGAATCTCCTGGACATACATGCCAAGACGCAACTGATCGGGTGCAATACGCTTCAACACTGCCGGTCCTCCGTGGACGCTTATTGTTAGGGCATCTCATCTCTGCGGATGGGGTACGCTCTCCATGTTGCTGCTCTGAAACTTGCGTGGGTGCTGGACTTGCGAGGATCCACGCTTAGCGATTGCATGTCCCATCGTAGCAGAACCTGCTCGGAATGTGGCTGTTGTATTTGTACTGCGCGAGGCTTGAAAAAAGAAAAAAAACGGGTCGTTGCAGACGATCCGCACCGATGCGGTACGGATCGTTTTGCAAGAAGAATGCGGACTTGAAGCGGACTTGAAGTGGACTTGAAGTGGACTTATTTCGGCGCCGGCGGCGCGTAAGGATTGGTGGTCAGCAGACGCAGGAAGCTGGCGAGGCAGGCGGCGCCTGCAAAGCCGGCGCCGAGTCCGAGCGCGATGCGTGAGCCGTGCAGTTCCGACAGGCTGAAACATAGCGCCACCAGCGCCGCGCCGATGCTCTGGCCGAACAGCCGCGCGGTGGCGACGATGCCGCTGGCGCCGCCGCTGCGATTGGGCGGCGCGCTGGTCATCAGGGCTTTCAGATTGGGCGACTGGAAGAAGCCGAAGCCCATGCCGCAGACGAACATGCGCCAGGAAATCTCGAACACGCTCGGCGCCGCCGGCATCAGCGTCATCAGCATCAGGCCGACACACAGCAGCGCCAGGCCGAAGCCGCCGAGGATGCCGGCCGGATAGTGATCCGACATGCGTCCGGCGATCGGCGCCATGATGGCAACGGCGACCGGCCATGGCGTCATCAGCAATCCGATTTCAACTTGCGAGCGGCCGAGGTCGTGATGGAAGAAGAACGGCAGCGACACGAACGCCAGCCCTTGCGCAGCGAACGAACACACCGCCGTAATGGCCGACAGCGAGAACATCGGCCGGCGGAACAAGTCGACCGGCAGCATCGGCGCCGGGTGCGAGGCTTCGCGGCGCATCAGCAGATAGCCGCACACCAGCGCGGCTACGAACTCCAGCGCGACCACGGCGGGCGCCGCCTGATGCGCGCCTTCGCCGATGGCCATGATCAGCAGGCCGAAGGCGGCGGCGTTGAGCAGCGCGCTCTTGATGTCGAAATGGTGAGAGGACTTCGGCGTGTACGGCAGCGACGGTATCGCCATCAGCAGGCCGACGATGCCGAGCGGGACGTTCACCGCGAACAGCCATGGCCACGGCGCGATCGCCAGGATGCCGGAGGCGACGCTGGGGCCGACGGTAAACGAGATGGCGACGATGAGCGTGTTGATGCCGACGCCGCGGCCGAGCGAGCGGGTCGGGTAGATGTAGCGGATCAGCGCGGTATTGACGCTCATGATGCCGGCGCCGCCCAGGCCCTGCAGGAAGCGCGCGACGGTGAGCGCGGGTAGCGACCAGGCCACGGCGCACAGCAGCGAGGCAGCCGTGAACAGCGCCAGACCGGCGATATAGATGCGGCGATAGCCGACGATTTCGCCCAGTGCTGCCAGCGGCAGCAGCGACACCATCATGGCCAGCTGGTAGGCGGTGACGATCCAGACCGAGGCGGCGGGGGTGGCGTTGAGATCGCGCGCCATGACCGGCAGCGCGGTGTTGGCGATGGCGGTGTCGAGCGTGGCCAGGCCGACCGCGATGAGCAGCGTGATGACGGCGATGGCGCGTTTGTCGGCGGGCAAGCCTTCACCGGCGATGACGACGGGGTGGGCAGCAGGGGTCTTGGACTTCGGAGGTTCCATTGCGATGCGGAGTAGTGGCAGGGACGATGTGGCGGCCGGCCGGTGCGCATGGCTGCTGTTGAATCGCAGGAAACAGGGGTGCAGCGCGGCGGGCCGGAGCTGCGGTCATGATATACGGGAACCGCCGGAGCTGCTGGCGGGAGGCATTTCGCGGGGATTGTGCATAGGTGGCGGTTTAAAGTATTTTCTAGAAGTTATAAGATACTTTTCTACTCCCGCCTCGGCGTTGTTTACAATGATGCTCCACCCTAGCGAGAAAGATTCATGCTCAAGCAAGCTGCCTTACAACAGCCGGTATCTCGTTCCTCAGCCGCCCGGCCAGTGATGTTGCCGGGATTGTCATTTCGTCAGCTGCTGCTGGCGGCGTTCCTGTTGATCGCCGCGCTGCTCAGCGGTACCTCGGTGCATGCCTTGTTCACGCTGGAGCGCATGTCCGTCCACAGCCGCGAGACCGCCGGCCAGGCTGTGCGCCTGACCGAGCAGGCGCAGCGGCTGGCCGAACGTACCGTTGCGATGGAGCGCAGCGCGCGCCAGTACCTGGTGCTGGACGATCCGGCTTTCCGCGATCGTTACGCCGAGGCATGGCAACAAGCCAAGGCCGCGCTGGCCGAATTGCAGGAAGCGCTGCCGCAGGCGCCGGCCGAAACATTCAATTCCTGGAATAGCTACGGCGAAGCGGCGTGGACGGTATTGCAGGCGGACCAGGCGCCTGCGACGGCCGTCGATCCTGCACCGGCAGCGGCTGGGAAGCGCAAGCAGGCGGCGCGCAAGGTCGAGGCGCGCAAGCCTGACCAGCGTGCGCTGTTCCAGGCCTTTGCCCATCTGCCGGCGCTCAACGAACAACTGGCGCTGGAAAGCAAACGCGAAGTCGAGCGTCGCAACAATACCTTGTCCAACGACCTCGAGCAGCAGCGCAAGATGCTGAGCTTCCAGGTGATCGGCGCCATCGTGCTGGCGGTACTGCTGGCGTTCTGGTTCGGGCTGTGGCTGTCGCGGCCGCTGGCGCGCATCGAGCTGGCGATCAGCCGCCTCGGCGAAAACCGTTTCGACCAGCCGATCGTGGTCAAGGGGCCGGCCGACTTGCGCCGCCTGGGCCAGCAGCTGGACTGGCTGCGGCAACGGCTGGCCGACCTGGAGGCGGAGAAGTCGCGCTTCCTGCGCCATGTTTCGCATGAATTGAAGACGCCGCTGGCGGCCTTGTGCGAAGGCGCGGCGCTGCTCGATGATGAAGTGGCCGGCAAGCTGACCGACAGCCAGCGCGAGATTTCGCGCATCCTGCGGCAGAACACGCAGGCGCTGCAGACCCAGATCGAGGATCTGCTGCGCTATAACGAAGTGGCCTTCGATGCCCAGCACATCAACCGCCTGCCGGTGGATTTGCGCGCGCTTCTATATAAGGTGATCGATGACCAGCGCTTGCAATGGGTGGCGCGCGACCTCAAGGTTGAAGTCGAGGGCGGTGCGCGTACGGCGGTGCTGGATCCGGACAAGTTCGCCATCGTGCTGGCCAACCTGCTGTCGAACGCGGTGCGCTTCAGTCCGCGCGGCGGCACCATCCGTTTCGTGCTGTCGGGACATGCCGGCCGCGTGCGGCTCGATTGCATCGACCAGGGACCGGGCGTGGCGGCGACCGATGCGGCGCGGATTTTCGATCCCTTCTACCAGGGCCTGAACCAGCCGCAAGGTGCGCGCCACGGCAATGGCATCGGCCTGTCGATCGTGCGCGAGTACGTGCTGGCGCACAATGGCGAGGTGCAATTGGTGGCGGGCCCGGGCGGCGCACATTTCCGCATCGAATTGCCGGATGAAAGCTGAACACTGATCAATCATGAAATCCAGACTACTTCCCCTGCTGCTGACTCTATTATTGGCCGCCTGCGCCACGCCCGCGCCGGAGGCGCCGACCGCCACCGTCAAGCTGGTCACGACCGTGGGCGGCATGGACGATCTGCTGGCGTATCACCAATCCTTGCGCCGCTTGTCGCCGCAGGAGCTGGGGCGCGAGCTGCAGGCGCTCAATGCGCGTCACGGCGGCGCCATGCTGGCCATGCAAAAAGCCATGGTGCTGGGACTGACGCACGACGCCGGCGACCTGACGAAGGCGCAGGCGCAACTCGGATCGGTGCTCAGCGCGACGGACTCCGATGCGGTCGCGCTGAAGCCGCTGGCGCAACTGCTGGTGAGCAATTACGCCGAGATGCGCCGCCTGAGCGACAACGCCGAGAAGGCCGGCCAGCAGGCGCGCGATAATCAGCGCCGCCTCGACCAGCTGAGCGAAAAGCTGGAGGCGCTCAAGAACATCGAGCGCACCCTGCCCGGCCAGCCCAAATAGCGTCCCCTTATATAGATGAGCACACCGCGCCACCTGCTGCTGGTCGATGACGACGCTGATTTGCTGCAATTGCTGTCGCTGCGCCTGACCGCGAACGGTTACCGCGTGACCGCCGTGGCGAGCGCGGAAGCGGCCCAGGCGCAACTGGCGATCGACCTGCCGGCGCTGGTGATCAGCGATATCCGCCTGCCGGGCAAGGACGGGCTGGCGCTGTTCGACGAGATCCGCGCGCAATATCCGGCGCTGCCGGTGATCTTGCTGACCGCGCACGGCACCATTCCGGACGCCGTCGAGGCCACCACCCGCGGCGCCTTCGCCTACCTGACCAAGCCCTACGACGCCAAGATCCTGCTGGCCAAGATCGAGCAGGCGCTCAGCCTGACCGCGTCGGCTGACGGCAATGCCGACGATGCCTGGCGCGAAGAATTGATCAGCCGCAGCCCGCGCATGGCGGAAGTGCTGTCGGAAGCGCGCCTGGTGGCGGTGTCCGATGCCAGCATCCTGATCCGCGGCGAAAGCGGCACCGGCAAGGAATTGTTGGCGCGCGCGATCCACCGCGCCAGCCGCCGCCCCAAGGCGCCGTTCATCGCGGTCAACTGCGCCGCGATCCCCGAACAGTTGCTGGAGTCGGAGCTGTTCGGCCACGTCAAGGGCGCCTTCACCGGCGCGGTCGAGCATCGCAAGGGTTTGTTCCAGGCGGCCGACGGCGGCACGCTGTTCCTCGACGAGATCGGCGACATGCCGTTGCCGCTGCAGGTGAAGCTGCTGCGCGTGCTGCAGGAGCGCACGGTGCGGCCGGTCGGCTCCAATGACAGCACTACGGTGGACGTGCGCATCCTGTCGGCGACCCATCGCAACCTGGATGCGGCAATGGCCGACGGCTCCTTCCGCGAAGATCTCTATTACCGGCTCAACGTGGTCACCTTGGCGCTGCCCCTGCTGGTCGAGCGGCGTGAGGATATTGCGCTGCTGGCCAATCATTTCCTGCAGGCAATCGCCGCCAGGTACCAGAAGAAGCTCAACGGCTTCGCTCCCGATGCGCTGGAAATACTGATGATGGCGTCCTGGCCCGGCAACGTGCGCCAGCTATATAACGTGGTCGAGCAGGTGTGCGCCTTGTCGACCGCGCCGCTGATCCCGGCTGCGCTGGTGCAGCGCGCCTTGCGGGTGCCGGCGCTGGAGGTCCTGCGCTATGCGGATGCCAAGCAGCGGTTCGAGCGCGACTACCTAATTCAGCTGCTGAAATTGACCGACGGCAACGTCACCGATGCGGCACGGCTGGCCGACCGCAATCGGACCGAGTTCTATCGTCTATTACAGAAGAATGGGCTGGATCCACGGCTTTTCCGCGGAGATGAGGACGACGTCGCCGTCGAGCGACAAGAGTAAATCCTTTGAAATCAATGGTTTAGGATTTGAGTTTGGCAGGGCGTCGCTCTCAGGCGACGAAAAACGGCGGTTTTGGGCGAGAAATCGCCGGCGGATTCGGCCAGAATACGCCAAGTCGTTGAAATCATTGAATTAATTCATCCTGGCATGGCCTTTGCGAAAGAGAGGGCAGGTAGCGCGAATGCGTTGTCTTTCTTTTTCACACTATAAGGACCTCATCATGCAAAAGACCAAAGCCATCTCGACACTGGTTGCCGCCGCCTTCCTGACCGCCGCCACTGCGGCCCCTGCCGTCTACGCAGCGGATACTTCCACCGGTTCGTCCTCCGCCAGCACTACGCAGAAAGCCGGCGCTTATGTAGACGACTCCGTCATCACCGCCAAGGTCAAGGCCGCTTTCGTTGAAGACAGCCAGGTGTCGGCCCTGAAGATCAAGGTCACCACCAAGAAGGGTATCGTCACCCTGGCCGGCGCAGTGCCTAATGCCGACGCCGGCCAGCACGTATTGCAGCTGGCGGCAGCGATCGACGGCGTGAAGGACGTGAAGAGCGAACTGACCATCAAGAGCAGCTAATTTGCTGCACTGCTAATCACCGGTAGTTAAGCAAGAAAACCGAGGCCATCCCGTCAGGGATGGCCTCGGCGTTTTTGTTTTAAAAATTATTTACCGGCGCAAATCCAGAGCGGTAGCGGGTTTGCGGGGAGTGAGGATAAAAAGTTTAAATAATTTTTCAAAAACAGTTGCACGGATTGGAAAAGCTTTGCTATAGTTCGCCTCCCCGCTGACAGAGCGAC
>Ga0209147_100166_pt1 | contig 90046 bp, 85 predicted proteins | sample AraplaCol_mLB_r2_FD_184278 | JGI IMG/M metagenome (GOLD analysis project Ga0209147, IMG submission 184278) | Arabidopsis root microbial communities from North Carolina, USA - plate scrape CL_Col_mLB_r2 (SPAdes) (version 2) | ecosystem: Host-associated > Plants > Roots > Endosphere | place: USA...
TGACGCCCCGCGCGACCAATGAAAGCCTGCATCCGACGATCGGCGCTGCCCGGCTGACGCTCGGCAATCGCATCCTGCTCAGCTTCGGCGTGCTGTTCGTGCTGATGCTGGTGACAGCCGGCGTGTCCTACGAGCGATTGCGTGCGATCAACAGCGAAGCCGTCAGCATCGAGCGCGATTCGCTGCCCGGCGTCTACCTCGCGTCGTCGCTGCGCGGCGCAGTGAATGAATCGTTCATGCTGCTGCAGCAGGCGACGTTCGTCGAGACCGATCCCGAAAGCGTCCAGCGCGATCTCGCGAAGATCGCCGAGGCGGCGAAGGACATCGATTCGTTGTCGGTCGAGTACCAGAACTCGATATTTCGCGACGACGACCGGCAGCGCTTCGCGACCTTCCGGGGCACCTACGACCACTACCTGCCGCTGCTGAACGAAGCGGTGCAGCGGCACCGTCAATCGCACGACGACGCGGTCGCCGGGTATGTGAAGGTGCAGCCCGCATGGGCCGAGGTCGTGCGCAATGCGAATATCCTCGTGCAGGAAAACCGCAAGTTCGCCGATCAGTCGGCGAAGCTGATCCGTGAATCCGTGCAGGACACCGAGGTGGTGCTCGCGACCGCACTGGCGATCATGCTGCTGTCCGCGCTCGGGTTCGGCTACATGCTGTACCGTTCGGTCACCGTCCCGATGGCGCGGCTCGTCGAGGTGCACGACGTGATGCGTACCGGCAACCTGACGCGCCGCCTCGACCTGCGCCGCCGTGACGAATTCGGCACGCTCGAGACGGGCTTCAACCGGATGGCCGACGAACTGACCGAGCTCGTCGCGCGTGCGCAGCAGTCGTCGCTGCAGGTGACGACGTCGGTCGCCGAGATCGCGGCGACGTCGCGCGAGCAGCAGGCGACCGCGAACGAAACCGCGGCGACGACGACCGAGATCGGCGCGACCTCGCGCGAAATCTTCGCGACGTCGCGCGACCTGGTGCGCACGATGAACGAAGTGGCCGGCGTGGCGGAGCAGTCGGCCACACTCGCGGGCGTGAGCCAGAGCGGGCTCACGCGGATGGGCGAGACGATGCGCAGCGTGATGGACGCGGCCGGCTCGGTGAACGCGAAGCTCGCGATCCTCAACGAGAAGGCGCTGAACATCAACCAGGTGGTCGCGACCATCACCAAGGTGGCCGACCAGACCAACCTGCTGTCGCTGAACGCCGCGATCGAGGCCGAGAAGGCCGGCGAATACGGCCGCGGCTTCGCGGTCGTCGCGACCGAGATCCGCCGCCTCGCCGACCAGACGGCGGTCGCGACCTACGATATCGAGCAGACGGTGAAGGAAATCCAGTCGGCGGTATCGGCGGGCGTGATGGGGATGGACAAGTTCTCCGAGGAAGTGCGCCGGGGGATGCTCGACGTGCAGCAGGTCGGCGGGCAGCTGTCGCAGATCATCGCCGAGGTGCAGACGCTCTCGCCGCGCTTCCAGATGGTCAACGAAGGGATGCAGACGCAGGCGAACGGCGCGGAGCAGATCACGCAGGCGCTGTCGCAGCTGTCGGAGGCCGCGCAGCAGACGGCCGAGTCGCTGCGCCAGTCGTCGCAGGCGATCGACGACCTGACGCTCGTCGCGAACCAGTTGCGCACCAGCGTGTCGCGCTTCAAGGTCGACGCGTGACGCGCGCCGACACGCAGAACGGCGCGCATGCGCTGTTCCTGATGTTCGAGCTCGACGGCGAACGCTATGCGCTCGACGCGGCCGGCATCGACGAGGTGCTGCCGCTCGCGGTCACGAAGGCCGTGCCCGGCGCACCCGAATGGATTGCCGGGCTGCTGATGCGCGGCGGCCAGCCGGTGCCGGTGATCGACGTGCCGATGCTGGCGCTCGGGCGCCGCGCGCATGCGCTGCGCTCGACGCGGCTCGTGATGGTCCGCTACCGGGCGCACGAGGCGGGCGGCGAGCGCACGATCGGGCTGATCGTCGAGCGTGCGACGCAGACGATGCGGATCGATCGCGCGGCGTTTCGCGCGAGCGGCATCTCGACCGCGCGCACGCGCTGGCTCGGGCCCGTCGCGAATACGCCCGACGGCGTGGTGCAGCAGGTATCGGTTGCCGACCTGATCGACGACGTTGCACGCCTGTATCTGTTCGACGACGGCCTGCCGGGCCACAGGGGGGAGTCCGCATGAAAGAGTCCGAATCGCGATTTCGCGGCTGGCTGCTGCGCGAGACCGGCATCGACCCCGATTCGCTCGGCAACGATTTCCTGACCCGCGCGCTCACGGAGCGCGTGCATGCGCTGCAGGCGGACGGCGAGCGCCTGTCGTCGGCGGCGCGGCCGCCCGTGACGCAGGACGCGCTCGACGCCTACTGGCAGCAGCTCAACGCGTCGGCCGACGAACGGCGTGCGCTGATCGAGCTGTTCGTCGTGCCCGAGACCTGGTTCTTCCGCGACCGCGAGGCCTTCGCGACGCTCGCGCGGCTCGCGGCCGACCGGCTCGCGGCGCTGCCCGGCCGCGTGATCCGCGTGCTGAGCGCGCCGTGCTCGACGGGCGAGGAACCGTTTTCGGCGGCGATGGCGCTGCTCGACGCGGGGCTCGACCCGGCCAGTTTCACGATCGACGCGATCGACCTCAGCACGCGCGCGATCGAGCAGGCGCGGCTCGGCTGTTACGGGCGCAACGCGTTCCGCGGCACCGCGACGGAGTTTCGTGCGCGGCACTTCACGCCGACCCGCGAGGGCTGGCTGCTCGACGAGCGCGTGCGCGCCTGTGTGCAGTTCAGTCAGGCGAACCTCGTCGAACCGGCGGTGGACACGGGCCTTCGCTACGATTTCGTGTTCTGCCGCAACGTGCTGATCTACTTCGATCGCGACGCGCAGGATCGCGTGATCCGCTCGCTCGGCGAGCGTCTTGCCGACGACGGCGTGCTGTTCGTCGGGCCGGCCGAGACGGGGGTCGCGATGCGGCACGGGATGCGCTCGGCGCGCGTGCCGCTGGCATTCGCGTTTCATCGCGAGCCCGCCGGCGCGGCGCCCGATGCCTACGCGGCCCGGCCGGCGGCGCCGCTGTCCGTGGCGGCGGCGCCGTACCGGCGCGCGGAGCGCTTCACGGTCGCGCCGCCCGCGGCGACACGCCCGGTGCTGGCGGTCGCGCCGCCGGCCTGGCTCGGCGACGCACGCGAGACGTTCGCGGCAGCGCCGCCGGCCATGCACGCGGCCGCGTTCGACGCACGGCCCGATCTGCCGGCAGTGGCGGCCGAACCGGTTGCGCCCGTTGCAACGGGCGCACCGGTGGCCGAAGGCCCCGCGCCGACGCTGGAAGACGCACAGGCGCTGGCGAATGCCGGCGCGTTCGACGAGGCCGAGCGCGTGCTCGCGCAGTTCTCGGCGCGCGTCGGGCCGCACGCCGATGCGTTCTACCTGAACGGGCTGATCGCGGATGCGCGCGGGCGCGCATCGGAAGCCGGCGACTTCTACAGGAAGGCGCTGTACCTGCGGCCCACGCATCACGAAGCGCTGACCCATCTCGCGACGCTGCTCGACGTCGGCGGCGATCGCGCGGGCGCGCAATGGCTGCTCGAGCGTGCACGGCGCTCGGCCGGCTGACAAGACTACGGGTTGGGGACCGACACCGCGATGACCAGAGGAATTCATGAACCGCGCCGCCGCTGCCATTGACGAGACGACGATCGACGTCGACGATTGCTGGAACCGGATCGGCACGCGCGGCGACCGCACGTGCGAGCGGCTGAACGAGTGCCTGCGCTGCCTGAACTGCCCGGTGTACGCGTATCACGCGGCGAAGCTGCTCGAGCGCCCGCTCGATGCGGCCGAGATGGCCGACGCCACGCGCCGGATGAGCGCGCCCGGCGCGCCGCACGTGCGCGACGCCGACGCCGATACGCGCCATGCGGCGCTGGCGTTCCGCGTGGCCGACGAATGGCTCGCGCTGCCGATCGGCGTGCTGCGCGAGATCGCCGGCACGCGCCCGATCCATTCGCTGCCGCATCGCCGCAATTCGGCCGTGCGCGGCGTGGTCAACATCCGCGGCACACTGCGCATCGCGATCTCGATCGGCGCGCTGCTCGGACTCGATGTCGGCAAGGGCGGCAAGGGCGGTAAGGGTAGTGACGACGGCCGCTTCACGCGGCTGCTGGTCGCCGCGCACCAGGGCGAGCCGGTCGTGTTTCCGGTCGACGAAGTCGAGGGCGTGCTGCGTTTCGGCGCATCCGACTGGGTGCCCGTGCCGGCCACGGTCGGGCGCGCGAGCGCCGGCCTGTCGCGCGGCGTGCTGTCGTGGCGCGGCAAGTCGGTGGGCCTGCTCGACGACGACCGCCTGTTCGACGCAGTCACACGGAGCATGCGATGAGCGGCGATGACGACCTGAGCCACCTGTCGCTGCTCGAGCTGTATCGCGAGGAGACGCGCACGCAGACCCAGGCGCTGTCCGAACGGCTGCTCGCGCTCGAATCGGGCGAGCCCGATTCCGTCGCGCTCGAGGCATGCATGCGCGCCGCGCATTCGCTGAAGGGGGCCGCGCGCATCGTCGGCGTGCCGCTCGGCGTCGACATCGCGGGGCGGATGGAGGAGTGCTTCGTCGCCGCGCAGGCCGGGACGATCGCGCTGACGGCCACGCACGTCGACGTGCTGCTGGCGGGCGTCGATTTGCTGGTGCGCGTCGGCGATCCGCAGGCGCAGCCGGTGACGCAGACGGAGATCGACGTGTTCGCGGCGGCGCTCACGGGCGCCGACGGCGCGCAGACGATGCAGGTGTCGGGCGCCGTCCCGCCGCAGGCGCCGCCGACGGTCGTGCCGTATCGCGAGCACGACGGTGCCGCGAACGAGCCCGTCGGGGCGAGTGCCGCGGTGCCGCCGCTTGCGGTCTCGGGCGCGGTGCCCGATCCGGCCCAGGCCGGCCGCGTGGCCGGCGCCGGCGCGATGCGCCGCGTGCGCGCGGATACGCTGAACCGGCTGCTGAGCCTGTCCGGCGAATCGCTGGTCGAATCGCGCTGGCTCAAGCCGTTCGCCGAATCGATGCTGCGCGTGAAGCGCGCCCAGCGCGACGCAGCCCGCTCGCTCGATTTGATGTATGAACAGTTCGCCGACGATCTCGACGCGGGCATGCTCGCGTCGATGAACGAAGTCCGGCACATGCTGAACGACCTGCAGCGCTCGCTCGCCGAGCGCATGGACGAATTCGACCGCTTCGAGCGGCGCAGCACGCATATCGCCGAGCAGCTGTACGACGAGGCGCTGCAATGCCGGATGCGGCCGTTCGGCGACGCGACGCGTGCGTACCCGCGCATCGTCCGCGATCTCGCGCGTTCGCTCGGCAAGCAGGTGCGTTTCTCGATCGTCGGCGAGGGCACGCAGGTCGACCGCGACATCCTCGACCTGCTCGATGCGCCGCTCGGCCACCTGCTGCGCAACGCGATCGACCACGGCGTCGATTCGCCGGAGGCGCGGCGCGCGCGCGGCAAGCCGGCCGAGGCGAGCGTGACGCTGGAGGCGCGCCACAGTGCCGGCTCGCTGCTGGTCAGCGTGATCGACGACGGCCCGGGCGTCGACATGGACGCGCTGCGCGCGGCCGTCGTGCGCCAGCGCCTGACCGACGACGAGACGGCCGCGCGGCTGTCCGATCCCGAACTGCTCGAATTCCTGCTGCTGCCGGGTTTCTCGATGCGCGATGCGGTGACCGACGTGTCGGGCCGCGGCGTCGGCCTCGACGCGGTGCAGGAGATGGTGCGCGGCGTGCGCGGCGCGGTGCGGATCTTCAACGAGCCGGGCGCGGGCATGCGTTTCGTGCTGCAGCTGCCGCTTACGCTGTCGGTGATCCGCAGCCTGCTCGTCGAGGTCGGTGGCGAGCCGTATGCGTTCCCGCTCGCGCACGTGCGCCGCACGCTCGAACTCTCGCACGACGATATCGACGTGCTCGAAGGGCAGCCGCATTTCCCGTTCGACGGCCGGCGCGCGGGCCTCGTCGCCGCGCATCAGCTGCTCGACGCGGGTGAGCCCGACGTCGCGCGCACGAGCACGGCGGTCGTGGTCGTCGGCGGGGAACCCGAGCTGTACGGCGTCGCGGTCGACCGCTTCCTCGGCGAGCGCATGCTCGTCGTGCAGCCGCTCGACAGCCGCCTGCACAAGATCCAGAACATCGCGGCCGGCGCGCTGCTCGAGAACGGCGACCCGGTGCTGATCGTCGACGTCGAGGACCTGATCCGCTCGGTCGACAAGCTCGTGCGCGGCGGGCAGCTCGCGCGGCTCACGCGCGACCCGCAACTGGCGCTGGCCGACCGGCGCCGCCGCGTGCTCGTCGTCGACGATTCGCTGACGGTGCGCGAGCTCGAACGCAAGCTGCTGGAGAAGCGCGGCTACGACGTGACGGTCGCGGTCGACGGGATGGAGGGCTGGAACGCGGTGCGCAGCGATGCGTTCGATCTCGTCGTCACCGACGTCGACATGCCGCGCATGGACGGCATCGAACTCGTCACGCTGATCAAGGGCGATCCGATGCTCAAGCGCGTGCCGGTGATGATCGTGTCGTACAAGGATCGCGACGAGGATCGCCGTCGCGGGCTCGATGCGGGCGCCGACTACTACCTCGCGAAGAGCAGCTTCCACGACGAGGCGCTGCTCGACGCCGTGCACGACCTGATCGGGGACGCGCGAGGATGAACATCGGCATCGTCAACGACTTGCCGCTGGCCGTGGAGGCGCTGCGCCGCGTGATCGCGCTGCGCACCGACCATCGCGTGCTATGGGTCGCGACCGACGGCGACGAGGCGGTGGATTTCTGCGTCGCGCATCCGCCCGATCTCGTGCTGATGGATCTCGTGATGCCGAAGGTCGACGGTGTCGCGGCGACGCGCCGGATCATGGCGCGCGCGCCCTGCGCGATCCTGATCGTGACGGCGAGCGTCAGCGCGAACACGTCGTCGGTCTACGAGGCGATGGGCGCGGGTGCGCTCGACGCGGTCGACACGCCGACGCTCGCGCTCGGGCTGTCGGCCGACGGGTCGCCGCAGGCGCTGCTCGCGAAGATCGACCAGATCGGCCGGCTGCTCGAAAGCCGTTCCGCGGCGCTCGTGCCGCCGGGGCCCGCGCCCGAGCGCGGCCAGCCGACGCTCGTCGCGATCGGCGCGTCGGCGGGCGGGCCGACCGCGCTGACCGCGCTGCTGCGCGCGCTGCCGGCCGACTTTCCGGCGGCGATCGTGATCGTCCAGCATGTCGACCAGGCGTTCGCGCTCGGGATGGCCGAGTGGCTCGACGGCTATACGCGGCTGCCGGTGCGCGTCGCGCGGCAGGGCAGCGTGCCGCAGGCCGGCGAGGTGCTGCTCGCGGCGACCAACGATCACCTTTACCTGTCGCCGCGCGGCGTGCTCGGCTATACGCGGCATCCGGTCGAGACACCGTACCGGCCGTCGATCGACGTGTTCTTCAACAGCGTCGCCGACGGCTGGCAGGGCGAAGCGTTCGGCGTGCTGCTGACGGGCATGGGGCGCGACGGCGCGCTCGGCCTGAAGGCGATGCGCGCGAAGGGCTGCCACACGATCGCGCAGGACGAAGCGACGAGCGCCGTGTACGGAATGCCGAAGGCGGCCGCCGCGATCGGGGCGGCGTCGGCGATCCTGCCGCTCGAACGGATCGCGCCCCAGCTGATCTCGCGCATCACGCGTCCGCTGCGCGACTGACGGCGTTCGACGAGCCGGCGACGCCGTCCCGTTCCGCTGCGCCGGCGGCCGCATTGCGGGCGGCGCGGGGCGTCGCGTACTCGCGTACTCGCGTACAATGGCGGCCTGCGGAGATGGCATGCCTCCCTGCGGTCGTACGCGGCGCGTTGCGCACGGTGCGGCCCTCAACCGCCGGCGAGCCCGGCTGATGATGCCTGCGTGTTCCTGGGTCGTCAGGAGGTCGCAGGCCGTCCATGCGGTATTCTGCCGCCCAGGTTTTGATGTTCCGTCGAATCTGGAAATCATGTTCTTCACGACTTCTGCCGATCTTCTCGCGACCGTGCGCTACGTGTGCCGCTGGCTCGCGCTCTCGGTCCTGCTTGGCGCACTGGCCGGCACGGCTTCCGCCTTGTTCCTGATCGCGCTCGACTGGGCGACCGGCACGCGCGTCGCGCATCCGTGGCTGCTGTGGGGGCTGCCGGCGGCCGGTTTCGCGACCGGCTGGATCTACCATCGCTTCGGCCAGTCCGTCGCGCGCGGCAACAACCTGCTGATCGACGAGATCCACGACCCGAAGGCGCTCGTGCCGAAACGGATGGCGCCGCTCGTGCTCGTCGCGACCGTCGTCACGCACCTGTTCGGCGGCTCGGCCGGCCGCGAGGGCACGGCCGTGCAGATGGGCGGCGCGCTCGCCGATCGCGTCACGCACGTGTTCCGTCTCGATCGCGAACATCGCCGCGTGCTGCTGATGGGCGGCATCGCGGCCGGTTTCGCATCGGTGTTCGGCACGCCGCTCGCGGGCGCCGTGTTCGGGCTCGAGGTGCTGGCGATCGGGCGCGTGCGGTACGACGCGCTGCTGACCTGTGTCGCATCCGCGATCGTCGCGGACGTCGTCTGTCGCGCGTGGGGCGTGCATCACACGGCCTATGCGATTCCGTTAGTGCCGGCCGTGTCGGCGACGGGGCTGGCCGTGACGGTCGTCGCGGGCGTGGCGTTCGGCGTGGTCGGGCGGCTGTTCGCGTTCGCGACGCATGCGCTGACCGCGTGGTTCCGCCGCGTCATCCGTTATGCGCCGCTGCAGCCGGTGCTCGGCGGCCTGCTGGTCGCCGCGGCTGCGACCGCGTTGAACGTGCCGCAGTATCTCGGCCTCGGCATCCCGACGATCGAGGCCGCGTTTCACGGCCCGTTGCCGCTCTACGACTTCGCGGGCAAGTTCGCGTTCACCGTCGTCACGCTCGCGTCGGGGTTCAAGGGCGGGGAAGTGACGCCGCTGTTCTATATCGGCGCGACGCTCGGCAACGCGCTCGGCCAGGTGCTGGCGCTGCCGGTGCCCGTGCTCGCGGGGCTCGGCTTCGTCGCGGTGTTCGCGGGCGCGGCCAACACGCCGATCGCGTCGACGATCATGGCGATCGAACTGTTCGGGGCGGATATCGGCGTGTATGCGATCGTCGCGTGTGTCGTTGCGTACCTGTTCTCGGGGCACGCGGGGATTTATCGCGCGCAGCGCGTGGCGGTGGGCAAGGGCGCGCAGGCCGAAGCCGAATGACACGGGCGAGGAAAGGTGATGCGGTGCTTGCGGGAGGGGGAAGGTGTCGTTGCTGGTACATCTGATCGGACCGGGCGGCGCCGGCAAGACCACGGTCGGCGCGATCGTCGCGGAGCGCCTGAACTGGCGGTTCGTCGATGTGGATCGATGCTTCCTGGCGGAGCACGGGAACATCGCCGATTTCATCCGGGAGCGCGGTTATGCCGAGTATGCGTCGCACAACGTCCGGCTGTACGAGCAACTCAAGCGTGACCTGTCGGCGCCTGCGATCTGCGCGGTGTCGTCCGGGTTCATGCTGTATCCGGACGATGTCGCGCCGGCCTATCCGGCACTTCGCCGTGACATCGAGGAGGACGGCTTGACCGCGCTCCTGTTGCCTTCGTTCGATCTCGAGCGCTGCGCGAAAACGGTCGTGGCCCGGCAAATGTCCCGGCCTTATCTGAACGCGAACGAAGCCGACGAGATGCGCAAGATCCGCGACCGGTTTCCCGCCTTCATGCGCCTGAACTGCAGGCGGTTCTCGAGCGACGGCACGCCCGAACACGTGGCGGGCGACATCGAACGCTTCATCGTGGCGTCGATGCCGTCGAGTGAACACGATCCGTGTCCGGTCGCGGGCGGCGGCCCGACGCATCCATGCGGCACCCGCGGTGCCGGAAACCGGGAGCACGACATTCAATGACGCTGGAAGACTTTCTGATCGAAGCGCGGCGCCTCGCCAGGCCATGCCGTCAATACCGCTTCGCGAGTGGCGGTGAACCCGTCACCGGCTACTGGCATGGCGTTGAAGCAGGCGCGCCGTGCGTCTCCGTCGAGCGGGACGGCATCTGGCTGAACGTGTATCTCGACGAAGGCGGGACATCGGGCCGCGTGGAACCCGCCGCGCAACCCGTCCGGTCGGAACGCCCGCTGTGCCGGTCCGACGCTACGTCGCTCCCGCCGGTCGAAGCGGTGTTCCGCTTCGGCTCAGCCGCGATCGACGCCTATCTCGACGCGCACGGCTGGCAACGCGACTGGGGATTCAACGGCAACTTCAAGGGCATCGCGGCACACGACTACGAGCGTGAGTGGATGGCGCAATGCCCGCTCTACACGGGCGGGGTGGTCGCCGTCGCGGGCGGGTGGAACATGCACTGGCCCGACGACGACGAACCGGTCGATCTCGATCTCGTCCTCTGGACGTTCGAGGAAGCGGAGCCGTGGGTCGAGGTGTTTTGCGACGGCGGCCGGTACTCGGTGATCCAGCGGATCACCTAGCGCGCCGGCATCCGTTACGGCTTCGGCAGGCGCGCGACATGGCGCGCCAGCAGTTCCTCGATATCGATGCCCTTTTCGGCCAGCAACGCCGTGACGACACCGTTCAGTTCGCCGAGCGTTTCCTTGACCGATTCCCGGATCGTGTCCACGACCACCTGCGTGCTGCGTTCGATCTCGATGTTGACCGTGTCGTTGACGCCTTTCGCATCGAAGGTCGTCGCGCGTCGCGTTTCGGGAATCAGCCAGACATCGAACCAGCCTTCGTCGCGGTTGACGTCGGATACCGTCAGGCTGCAGCCGTTGATCGCGATATAGCCCTTCGCGAACACGTACCGCTTGAATGCGTCCGGCACGCCGATGCGCACCATCCGGTTATGCTCGGACGACGCGATGTGCCGGATGGTCCCGGTGAAGTCGACATGGCCGGACAGCGGATGCCCGCCGATCTCCGCGCCGTCCTTCGCGGCCCGCTCCACGTTGATCCGCGCGCCTGTCGTGAGGTCGGCCAGCGTGGTGATTTTCAGGCTCGGCAGCATCACGTCGAAGTCGATCAGTTCCGGCGAATGGATGGTCGTCACCGTCAGGCAGACGCCGTCGACCGAGACGCTGGCGCCGATCTCGATGTCGTCGGTAAACCGTTCCGGGAATTCGATGCTGAAGGTTCTCAGTTCCCCGTGGTCGGCGATGGTCTTGATGGTGGCAACGCCCTGGACAATTCCTGTAAACATGGTCGATCCCTTGTCGCAAACTTGCTGGCCCACATGATAAGGGATACCGGGAGAGGCGGCCTTGCGGCGCGCGGCTTCCGGAGGGGCGGACGGAATTCGCGGCCGAAAAAAAGGCCGTGCACCTGGCACGGCCTCGATCCGGATCCATTTGTCGACGCGCGCCGGCGGTGATGACCGCACCACCGGCGCGCGTCGCGCCTTTCTTGCGTCACGCCTCGGCGGGCTCGCCGAGCGGCCCGGCATGATTGTCCGCCGTGCGCCGCGGCGAATCGGCGAGCCCCTTCGCGAGTTCCAGCGCCTGCCGCTCGAACAGCCGGCGATAGATGCCGCCGTCGATCCGGATCAGCGCGTCGTGGCTGCCTTCCTCGATCACCTTGCCGCGGTCGAGCACCAGCAGCCGGTCGAGCGCGCGCACGGTCGACAGCCGGTGTGCGACCACCAGCGTCGTGCGACCGACCATCAGCCGCTCCATCGCCTGCTGGATCAGCAGCTCGCTTTCGCTGTCGAGGCTCGACGTGGCTTCGTCGAGGATCAGGATCGGCGCATCGGCGAGGAACGCGCGCGCGATCGCGACCCGCTGGCGTTCGCCGCCCGACAGCTTGATCCCGCGTTCGCCGACCAGCGTGTCATAGCCGTCCGGCAGCGCGGCGATGAAGTCGTGCGCGCTGGCGAGCCGCGCAGCGCGCTCGATGTCGGCCCGGCTCGCGTCGGGGCGTGCATACGCGATGTTCTCGGCGAGCGTGCGGTGGAACAGCACGGGCTCCTGCTGGACGATCGCGATCTGGCTGCGCAGCGAATCCTGCCGGACCTGCGCGATGTCCTGGCCGTCGATCGTGATGCGGCCGCCCGACACGTCGTACAGGCGCTGGATCAGCTTGATGAACGTCGTCTTGCCCGACCCCGAGTGGCCGACGAGGCCCACCCGCTCGCCCGGCGCGATGCGCATCGAGAAATCGTCGTACAGCGGCACCGGATGGTTGCCGTAGCGGAACGTCACGTGCTCGAAGCGGATCTCGCCTTGCCCGATCCGGATGGCCGGCGCGCCGGGACGATCGTCGATGCCGAGCGGCTGGCGTTCGAGCGCGACGAGTTCTTCCATGTCGTTGACCGAGCGCTGCAGGTTGCGGATGTGCATGCCGACGTCGCGCAGGTAGCCCTGCAGCATGAAGAACATCGTCAGCGCGAACGCGATGTCGCCGACGCTCGCCTCGTCGTTTGCCCACAGCCGCAGCGCGACGCCGATCATCGCGGCCTGCATCGCGACGAGCATCGCGCCCTGCAACCCGCCGTTGAGCGTGCCGCGCACCCACGTGCGGCGCGTGCGTTGCCGCCATTTGCCGATCACGCGGGCGAGCCGCGCTTCCTCGCGCGTTTCCGCGCCGAACGCCTTCACGACCGCGTTGCAGCTCACGGCATCGGCGAGCGCGCCGCCCATGCGCGTATCCCACAGGTTGCCGAGCCGGGCGGCCGGCGCGACGATGCCGAGCGACACCGCAACCGTCACCGTGATGTACAGCAGCGAACCCGCGCCGACGACGAGCCCCATCACGGGCCAGTGCGTGCCGAGCAGCACGGTTGCGCCGACGAGCATCGTGACCGACGGCAACAGCGCGATCAGCACGGTGTCGTTCAGCAGGTCGAGCGCCCAGATGCCGCGCGTGATCTTGCGCACGGTCGAGCCCGCGAAGCTGTTCGCGTGCCAGTCGGTCGAGAAGCGCTGCACGCGATGGAACGATGCGGCCGCGATCTCGCTCATCATCTTCAGCGTGAGCGTGATGATGTTCAGGTAGACGCCTTGTCGCAGCACCGTCGCGCCGAGGCCGAGCGCGGCGAGCGTGCCGAATGCGACGAGGGCCGCATGCCACGCGGCGGCGCGGTCGGTCAGCCCGGTTGACAGCGCGTCGACGAGGCGGCCGGCGAACAGCGGCGTGAGCACGTCGGCGAGCGCGGCGAGCAGCGCGAGGCTCGCGACCGTGGCGGTGCGGGCCGGCTGCTTGCGCCAGTAACGGAAGGTGAAGCCGAAGACGGCCTGGAATGCCTGGCCGCCCAGATGGGTGGTTTTTCTGGTCATTTATCGTTGCCCGGCGCATCGCGCGACGGGGCTTTCCGGTTGGGCGAACATCGAAAACGCAACAGCCGGGCCGCGCGGAAACCGTGCGGCGAAACGAAACGGGCTGTCGGGAAACGGCGCGGCTGACGGGTTAGCGGAAAACTCGGGAGCCGGCGCGGACGGCGGGCTGGATCAGCTGCGCCGTGGGACCACGTTCGGGAAGGTTGCTGGCATTCGGAACATCTGCACCTCCCCTGAAGTGAACGGTTGAAAGGACGCCGAAAAGACGTGGAAAGATTCTATCAGCAGTGCCGGGCGCCCCGCAACGTCTGACGAATGCGGCGTTGCAGCGTCGATACGGTTAGTATTCAGGGCTTCGGCCCTTCTTTTGCGGGCCTTCCACAGTGCGGCAGCGCAGGGGCCGACACACGCATCGATTACACTTCGACGTTTGCGGCGCACCGCGCCGCGGCCCTCGCAGATTCACCACGATACATTCCTGAGGAAACGATGAGCGACGTTCAGCAAGGCATCCTGACCCCGATCGATACGGCGGCCCGATACCTCACTTTCACGATGTCGAACGACGGCAATGTGGCGGCGGCGCTGGCCGCGCTGCGCGAGATCGTCGACGGACGCGACACGGTCGTCGGGTTCGGGCATGCGCTGGCGGCGCACCTCGGGCACCCGGTGCCGGGCCTGACCGGATTCCCGGCGTTCGCGGTGAAGGACCGCATGCTGCCGGCGACGCCGGCCGACGTGTGGGTCTGGCTGCGCGGCGACGATCGCGGCGAGATCGTGCTGCGCGCGCGGGCGATCGAACGCGCGCTGGCGCCGGCGTTCGCGTTGCAGGATGCGGTCGACGGTTTCCGCTATTCGAACGATCGCGACCTGTCCGGCTACGAGGACGGCACCGAGAACCCCGAAGGTGACGAAGCCGTGGCCGCGGCAATCGTGACCGGGCAGGGCGCGGGGCTCGACGGTGCGAGCTTCGTCGCGGTCCAGCAATGGCTGCACGACTTCGAGCAGATGGAGCGCATTCCGTCGGGCGACATGGACAACATCATCGGGCGCCGCCGCTCGGACAACGAAGAACTCGACGACGCACCCGAGTTCGCGCACGTGAAGCGCACCGCGCAGGAAAGCTTCGAGCCCGAAGCGTTCATGCTGCGCCGTTCGTCGCCGTGGTCGGACGCGCGCCGCGCGGGCCTCTACTTCGTGGCGTTCGGCTGCTCGTTCCGCGCGTTCGACGTGCAGATGCGCCGGATGAGCGGCGCGGAAGACGGGATCGTCGACGGCCTGTTCCGCTTCACGCGGCCGCTGACGGGCGCGTATTTCTGGTGCCCGCCGATGAAGGACGGCAAGCTCGACCTGTCCGCGCTCGGACTGTAAGCGCCTGACGGTGTCGACGAACGGGGGGCCGCGCATCGTGCGCGGCCCCCCGTTTCCTTTTGCGCGGCGATTTGCGCGGCGCTCGTGTGTCGTGTGCGTTGCGTGTCAGTTCAACGTCGTGTCGATCCGCGTGCCGCGCTTGATGAACTGCGTGACCGGCGTCTTCTCGCAGATTTCGGCGAGGCGCTGGCGTTGCGCATCGTCGAGCGGGCCGTCGAGCGTCACGACACGGCGCACGTACTGCGTGCCGTCGCGATCGGCATGCAGCTCGGTGCGCACGTCGATACGCGCGGCCGGCCACGCCTTGCGCTGCATGTACATGCGCAGCGTCGCGGCCGTGCATTGCGCGAGGCCGGCCAGCACGAATTCATAGGGCGCCGGCCCGCGATCCTGGCCGCCCTCGCGTGGGGCTTCGTCGCCGGTCAGCGCGTGGGTGCCGGCCTGAAGCTGGACGACGTAATCGGGCGCATCGGCGTCGAGGACGGCGGCGGCGTGGATGAGCGACATGGCAAGTCTCCGGTCAGCGGGAAAAGGAAATAGGGAATAAGGGAGCCGGGAAGCGGAAAGTGGACGCCGCGCGGCGGCGCGCAGCCGTCAGCATACCGCTCCGATGGCGATGGCGATGGCTACGGCTACGGCTACGGCTACGCTACGGCGCGCGCGATGCGGCTACGCGTCCGCGCCGCCGGCACTGCTGCGCACGAGCGCGGCGATGCGCTCGCGTACCCACTGGTGCGCACGATCGGCGTCGCGCGATTCGTGCCAGTACGCGAGGAGCGGGAACGGCTTGAGCCGCAACGGCAGCGGCCGCACGACGATCGGCAGCATCGCGGCCATCCGCAACGCATAGGTGTGCGGCAGCGTGACCAGCAGGTTGCCGGTCGCGGCGATCTGGCATGCGGCGAAATAGTGCTGACAGGTGAGCCGGATATCGCGAAAGCGGCCGTCGTTGCCGAGCAGCACGTCGAGCGATTGCGGCTCGCCGAGCGACGACACCGCGACATGCCGCGCCGCGAAATAGTCGCCGCGCCGCAACGGCTCGCGCGCAAGCGGATGATCGCGGCGCAGTGCGACGACGAGCGAATCGTCGAGCAGGTGTTCGGTGGCGATGCGCGGGCCGGTCGGCACGCGGCGATCAACGGCGAGATCGAGATTGCCCGATGCGAGTTCGCGTTCGATCCCGGCTACCGCGATGCGACGGCTCACGAGCCGCAGGCCCGGCGCTTCGTCGGCGAACGCCGCGACGATCCGCGGCAGCGCGATCGATTCGAGCACGTCGCGAATGCCCACCGCGATGCTCAGGTCGAGCGTCGCGGGATCGAATGCCGACGGCGCGCGCGCGGTGCCTTGCAGGCCTTTCAGGTGCAGTTGCACGTCCGTGATGATCGAGCGCGTGCGTTCGGTTGCGACCACACGGTTGCCCTGGCGCACGAACAGCGGATCGTCGAAATGCGCGCGCAGCCGGTTGAGCGCGTGCGTGACGGCCGGCTGCGTGAGATGCAGCGCGCGGGCGGCCGCGCCGATGCCGCCATGCACGTAGACGGCGTCGAGCACGCGAAACAGGTTCAGGTCGAGACGATGGTCGGCGGGCACGGGGCGCGGGTGGCGTGGTGAATGGTGGAGCGATTCTAAAGGATGCGCAGGCAACGGATACGCGGGCTTTCCTGCGTGGCGATCGGCGGCATTGAATACATGGGAATATCGTTTGCGCCGATATTCGGCGGTGCATTTATCCGGATACCCGCCGCAATTCGTCGTCATGAAAATGCGCGGATTTCGATGCACATGATCGCAACAATTGGCGATATCGGCCCGTGCAATTCCGCACCGGCCCACCAGCAACCCCTGGCAGCCTGTAGTAATCCGCCATCATGCTGTCCACCTCGGCCATTTCGCGCCAAAGCCGCGACCCGTTCGGCTAAGATGCCGTCGCTTCATATTTCGGGATAGCCGTCCTGTCGCACGCATTCAAACCAAATATAAGCCTGACAGTTCGACGGTATTAGAAGAAGTCGAAACAAGTCGGGGGCTTGGCCAGTGAATGCAGCAGATCAGAGATGGGTCGTTATCTATTTGAGTACGGGGTTTTCGTTGGCCCAGGCCGCGCGTATTGGCGAGGCTTTCAACCTGGCGAATCGCCTGCACGCATACAGTGCTGACTACCAGTTGAAGTACGTATCCGAAAGCGGGGGGCTGTTGCAGTCGTCGTCCGGCGTGAGCATCGCGGCCGATCCGCTCGGCGACGAGCACGGTCGCCGCGCGCTCGCGTTCTTTCATCTTCACGGCGACCGTGCAGCCGTCAATTGGGACGACGCATTGCAGCGTCGCCTCACCGACATCCGCCGCCACGCACGCTGGATCGTCGACGCGATGGACCTGCCGACGCTCGCGGCCATGCAGCGACCGTCGGCGGCGATCGAAGGGCGGCCGGGCCGGGCCGGCCGCCGGGTCGCCACGACGGTCGAGTTGCAGGCCGGCGAAGCCGACGTGTTCGCCGCGGTGCTCGACATGTTCCGCGTCGATCTCGGCGACGGCGCCGCGCAGGAGATCGCCAGCAACATGCTGCGGCCGGTCGAGCAACGCTATGCGCAGTCGATGTGGGCCTTTCGCGAGCTGAGCGCGAGCCCGTCGATCCGGATGTCGGCGCAGCGGCTGCGCGCGCAGAGCGTGAGCCGCATCTCGATCGCGAACGCCGCGCAGGCCGCCGCGATGAGCGAGCGCAATTTCCTGCGGCGCTTCAAGAAGGAGATCGGCGTGACGCCGACCGAATTCGTCCAGCACGTGCGGCTCGAGCGCGCCTGCCACATGCTGGTCCACACGACGCTGCCGGCCGACAAGGTCGCGCGCCGCACCGGGTTCGGCAGCGGCGAGCGGCTCGCAAAGCTGTTCCGCCAGCGCATGCTGATGTCGCCGACCGAATTTCGCGTTTCCGAGCGAGAACGGATTCTCACCCGCGGCGCGCCGACGCCCGATGCGCACGGGGAGGCCTGCGACGGCGCCGGGGGGCCATGCACCACGTGTGCCACCGCGCGGGAAAAAACCGGACGGATACCCGTAGAATCGTCCTGTCGCGATTTCGATCCCCGGTTTCCATGTCCTTCCTCCCCACCACCGCCACCGCCCCTTTCTGCCCGTCGGAAGTAAAGGGCAGCATCACGATCGATGCCGGCGCGCCGCGCTGGCAGAAGCTCAAGCGCTTCTTCGGCCCCGGCCTGCTGGTCGCGATCGGCTACATGGACCCCGGCAACTGGGCGACCGACATCCAGGCCGGCTCGCAGTTCGGTTATTCGCTGCTGTGGGTCGTCGCGTTCTCGAGCCTCGCGGCGATCTTCCTGCAGATGCTCGCGGCGCGGCTCGGCCTCGTGGCGGGCAGGGATCTCGCGCAGGCCAGCTACGACCGCTACGGGCGGTTCGGCCGCATCGTGCAGTGGGTGACCGCCGAGGTGTCGATCATCGCGTGCGACATCGCGGAAGTCCTCGGCTGCGCGCTCGCGTTCAAGCTGCTGCTCGGCGTGCCGCTCGCGTGGGGGATCGTGCTGACCGCGCTCGACACGGTGATCGTGCTCGGCCTGCAGGGCAAGGGGTTCCGGCAGATCGAGGCGATCGTGCTCGCGCTGATCGCGACGATGGCGTTCTGCTTCGTCGCGCAGGTCGCGATCACGCCGCCCGACTGGCACGCGGTGGCCGGCGGGCTGGTGCCGGGCGATCCGGGCCACGACCGCAAGGACGCGATCGTGCTCGCGCTCGGCATCGTCGGCGCGACGATCATGCCGCACAACCTGTACCTGCATTCGTCGGTCGTGCAGACGCGGCGCGTGGTCGGCGGCGCGCGCGGGGTGATCCGCGACACGCTCGCGCTGGTGCGCATCGATACCTGCGTGTCGCTGTTCGTCGCGATGCTCGTCAACGCGGCGATCCTGATCGTCGCGGGCGCGGCGTTCCATGCGACGGGCCAGCACAACGTGACCGACATCGAGCAGGCCTACAACCTGATTACGCCGATCGCGGGCGGTGCGGCCGCGCTGCTGTTCGGCATCGCGCTGCTCGCGTCGGGGCAGAGCTCGACGCTCACCGGCACGATCGCCGGCCAGGTGATCATGGACGGCTTCCTGCATACGAAGATTCCGTGCTACCAGCGCCGGCTGATCACGCGCGGGCTCGCGCTCGTGCCTGCGCTGATCGGCGTGCTGTGGCTCGGCGACGGCTCGGTCGGGAAACTGCTCGTGTGGAGCCAGGTGCTGCTGAGCCTGCAGCTGCCGTTCGCGATGTGGCCGCTGATCCGCTCGGTCAGCGATCGCAACACGATGGGCGAGCACACGATCGGGCGCGGGATGCAGGCCGCCGCGTGGGCGCTGTTCGTCGTCATCACCGGTACGAACCTGCTGCTGATTACCGGTGTCGCGGGCTGATACAGCCTGTCACAGGCTGACACAGTCGCGCGGCGCGCATGCGGTAAACTGCGGCCTTTCGATCGTCGTCCGAAGTCCGTTATGTGGAGTGAAATCAGCAACATCGGCGATGCCGCGCTGACCTTGCCGATCGCGCTGACCTGCGCGGCCTGGCTCGCGCTGACCGACTGGCGCCTCGCCGCCCGCTGGGGCGTGCTGCTTGCCGCCGGCATGGGCGTCGTCGGCGCCACGAAGATCCTGTATGCCGGGTGCGGCATCGAGCTTCCGCAATTCGATTTCCGCGTGATCAGCGGCCATACGATGCTGTCGACGTCGGTGTGGACCGTCGCGCTGTCGATGCTGTGGCAGGCGTTCCGGCCGGGCAAGGTGCCCGGCATCGCGGCCGGGCTGGCCATCGGCGCGGTCACGGCCGTCGCGCGCGTGTTCGATCATTCGCATACCGTTCCTGAAGTGATCGTCGGCTGGATGCTCGGCGCGCTGGTCGCGCTGGTGTTCCTGCGCGGCTACGACGATGTGCGGCAGCGCGCATTCTCGCCGCGCGTCGCGGCCGTCTGCCTGCTGCTCGTGTCCGGCATCGCGTACGGGCACCGCGCGCCGTTCCAGCAGATGATCGACACGCATTCGCCGCAACTCTGCGCGTTCGTGCGCGCGCCGTCGGGCGACAGCTTCTGACGGTCGCCGGCCGCGGCGCCCCCGCGCCGCTTTCCTGCCGCATTCCCCCGGCGGTTGCACGGTTCCACGCCGCCCGTCTTCCCGATTGCTCCCTCGCCTGCGCGGAACGCGACCCTCGCCATGACACGATTCGACGAACCGGCCGGTCTGCGTGACCGGCCGCGCCGGCTTGCGCGTGCGTGCCGATACGCGAAGGTCATGAGCCCGGCCTATGACCGGGCATAACGAAGATTCATTTCATCGATCGGCGGCATTCGCGTACGCTGGCTGTCGTTCAACCGGGGCAGGCTGCCCGGCGTGTCCGGCGCGCGTCACGCTCATCTCGATATACTCGCGGAAACCGTGCGGCGCCTCGTGATGGCGACGCACGGTCAACCGGCCCGCGCTGGCGGAAACCGGCACGGAACATCCGTCGCGGCAGCGTTCCGCGACGACGATTCACGATAGGAGCAGGTCACATGACAGTCGTTTCTTCGCGCCTTGCCGGCAAGTGCGCATACATCACGGGCGCCGCGGGCGGCCTCGGCCGCGCGATCGCGCGCCGGATGGTCGAGCAGGGCGCGCGCGTGTTCGTGACCGACATCGCCGACGCGGCGGTGCTCGACGCGTTCGCGCAGGAACTCAACGCAGGCCATGCGACGCCGGTCGCGTTCGCCGCGACGCAGGACGTGCGCGACGAAGCGCGCTGGCAGGCGCTGCTCGCGCAGGCGGTCGACGCGATGGGCGGGCTGTCGGTGCTCGTCAACAACGCGGGCGTCGGCTCGATCGGCTCGCCCGCGCAAATCGAGCTGAACGAATGGCGGCGCGTGATGGCGATCAACGTCGAGAGCATCGTGCTCGGCTGCAAGCATGCGCTGTCGTATCTGGCGGAAAGCCATCCCGCATCGATCATCAACATCTCGTCGGTGGCCGCGTTCAAGGTCGAGCCGGATTTCACCGCGTACAACGCGTCGAAGGCGGCCGTCGCGTCGCTCACGAAGTCGGTCGCGATCGACTGCGCACGCCGCGAGCTCGACGTGCGCTGCAACTCGATTCACCCGGCGTTCATCCGCACGGGCATCGTCGAGCCGCTGTTCCAGACGCTCGGCGAACGCGACGCGACGCGCAAGCTCGCGCGCGGCATTCCACTGCGCCGGCTCGGCGAGCCGGACGACGTCGCGCACGCGGCCGTTTACCTCGCGTCCGACGAGAGCCGCTTCGTGACGGCCGCCGAACTCGTGATCGACGGCGGCATGTGCGCGGTCTGACGCGCATCCCGAACACCAACGACCGGAGGAGAACATCGTGTCCACACCCGTGAACCGCCAACTGCTGCTGAAGACGCGCCCGGAAGGGCGGGTCGGCCGTGAACATTTCTCGCTCGTCGAAGCGCCCGTGCCGGCGCTCGCGGACGGCGAGGTGCTCGTGCGCGTGCTGTACCTGTCGATGGACCCGACCAACCGCGTGTGGATGAGCGACGTGCCGCAATACCTGCCGCCGGTGGCGATCGGCGACGTGATGCGCGCGCTCGGCATCGGGCGCGTGGTGGCGTCGCGCAACGCGGGTTTCGCGGAAGGCGATCTCGTGCAGGGGCTCGTCGGCTGGCAGGACTACGCGGTCGTGCCGGCCGACCAGGCCGCGCAGCTCGTGAAGCTGCCCGCGCAGTCGGGCCTGCCGCTGCCGACGCTGCTCGGCGCGTGCGGGATGAGCGGACTGACCGCGTATTACGGGCTGACCGACATCGCGCCGGTGCAGCCGGGCGAGACGCTCGTGGTGTCGGCGGCAGCCGGTTCGGTCGGCTCGATCGCCGGCCAGATCGGCAAGATCCACGGCGCGCGCGTGGTCGGTATCGCGGGCGGCGCGGACAAGTGCCGCTACCTGACCGAGACGCTCGGCTTCGATGCGGCCTTCGACTACAAGGCCGACGATTTCCGTCAGCAGCTGAAGGCCGCGACGCCGGACGGCGTGCACGTGAATTTCGAGAACGTCGGCGGCGAGGTGATGCGCGCGGTACTGTCGCGGATGGTGATCGGCGGGCGCGTCGCGCTGTGCGGCGTGATCTCGAACTACAACAGCGGCCGGGCGGCGGACGACGTCGGCGTGCTGATCTCGAAGCGGCTGACGATGCGCGGCTTCCTGATCCTCGACTATCGCAAGAGCCGCGAGGCCGTGCAGACGCTATCGGGCTGGCTGCGCGACGGCCGGCTCAAGGCCGAGGAGACGGTCGCCGACGGTCTCGAAAACGCGCCCGACGTGCTGAATCGCCTGTTCGACGGCGATCATCGCGGCAAGCTCGTACTGCGCGTCGATCCGGACGCGTGACCGGCCCGCGGCACGGCGTGCGATGCCGTTCGCACGCCGTGCCGCGAGGGGGTGTCGACCGCGAGGCGTTCGATCAACCGGGCCTAAGTTTCGGACTTGTCTCATATATTGTCGGGGCATGTCTCCCTAAAGTGATTGCCAGCAGATGGCGGCGTGACCGACGCGTCACGTCGCCTTTTTTTCTGGCTACACGGAAGAGGAGCGTGAACATGCGAAACGACGCGAAGCGGGCGGTATCGGTGGCGACGCGCAATCGAACGGTGCGGCGCGCCAGTCCTGTGCCGAGGATCGCGATCGGGCTTGGTGTTGCATTTGCGATGTCGCATGCAATGGCGGCCGGGCATGCCGCGCCGGGCGGTATCGTGCGGTTTGCCGGCGCGCTCGTCGATCTCTACGACGTGACGCTCGACGCGCGGTCGGGCGTGGTGGCCCCGGGACGCGAGGCGGAGAGCGGCGGGGCGGAGGCCACGCTGCGGTTCGATGCACATGGCCGGCGCTTGCCGGGGGCTCATGTGGCGCTGGTCGGGCCCGACGGCGCGCCGTTCGTACCGGATGCCGCGTCGGGTGTGCGCGCAACGTGGCGCGATGCGCACGACGATCGAAGCATGCCGCTGGTATCGGGCCACTCGTATCGTGTGGGTCCGCATGGCGGCGTGATGACGCTCGCGGCGGATGACGCGACGGGCGCCGTGGCGCCCGTCGTGATCCGCATTCGTCATCCGTGACGACGAATGCCCGCTGGGGCGTGGCACGTGGCCACGCGTTGCGTCATTCGCCTTGTTCGGCGCGTGCGTAGATGTCCCAGCTCGCCATGAACAGCGCGGCGACGAGCGGCCCGATCACGAAGCCGGTGATGCCGAACAGCGCCATCCCGCCGAGCGTCGAGATCAGCACGACCCAGTCGGGCATCTTCGTGTCCTTGCCGACGAGGATCGGGCGCAGCAGGTTGTCGACGAGGCCGATCACGCCCACGCAGAACGCGACGAGGATCGCGCATTTCCACACCGCGCCGATCATCAGGAAGTAGAGCGCGGCCGGCACCCATACGAGGCTCGCGCCGATCGCGGGCAGCAGCGACAGGAACGCCATCAGCGCGCCCCACAGCACGACGCCTTCGATCCCGAGGATCCAGAAGATCAGGCCGCCGAGCGCGCCCTGCACGAGCGCGACCGCGATGTTGCCCTTCACCGTCGCGCGCACGACCGTCGTGAACTTGGCCAGCAGCAGGTTCTTGTGCTCGTCGTCGAGCGGCAGCGCGCGGCGCACGCGGCGGCCGATCTCGCCGCCGTCGCGCAGCAGGAAGAACACCATGTACAGCATCACGCCGAAGCTCACGACGAACTGGAAGGTGTTCTGGCCGATGCTGAGCGCCTGGGTTGCCGCGAGCTGGCTGATCTGCGCGGCGCCATCGGTCAGTTTCTTCTGGATGCCCGGGAGGTTGCTCAGGCCGTATTTCTGCAGCAGGTGCTGGATCGACGTAGGCAGCGCGTGGATGATGTCCTGGAAGTACTGCGAATAGTTCGGCTGCGCGGTCTTGATTTCCTGGTACACGTACGCGATTTCCTGCACGAGCGTCGCGGCGACGAACACGAGCGGCAGGATCACGATCAGCACGATCAGCGACAGCGTCACGAGCGCGGCGAGGTTGCGCCGCTTGCCGAAGCGTGCGGCGAGCCACCGCTGCACGGGCTGGAAGAGGATCGCAAGTATGGTGCCCCAGAACACGGCGCCGGAAAACGGCGTGAGAATCCAGCAGAGTCCGACGGTGACCGCGGCCAGCAGGAAATAGAAGAATTTTTGGTGGTCGTGTCCGCTATCCATGGATGACATTCGCGCAGATTGATGCGTGGTTTGATTGAATCTCGTTGCCCCGTGCGCGATCGGTTCGCGATCGCCACGGGTTCACGGCGCAACGCGCTGCGGGCGGCCATCCGCCGGGCGGCCCGAACCGGAGTATGCCCGCAAAGGTGCCGCCATCATAGCGGCTACGCGCGGCACATGCGAAAACGCCGCGGCCGGGGCCGCGGCGCTGCCGGGAAGCAAACGCGGCGCAAAGCCGCGTGCCGCATCGTCAGATGTTGAGCTTCGTGACCTTCGTGCCGTTCACCGACAGGTCGCCCATCAGGCCGGCGTTGGTCAGGATCAGCACCTCGACCGGTGCGGTGGCCGTGTTGGAGTCGACCGCGCCGTTCGCGCCGACCTTCACGACCGCGACCGACGCGTCGGCGCCGGCCGACCAGCCTTCGGACTTGCGGAACGAGTCGAGCGCATCCTGCGTCATGAACAGGAACACGATCGCCTTCGACTGCGCGCCGGCCTGCAGGCCGACCGACAGCGACGACGTGTTGTAGTAGCCGACCGTGCTGCCGCCGACGCGCAGCGCGCCGTTGCCTGACTGGCCGCCGACGATGAAGCCGGCCTGCAGCACGCTCGGGAACACGAGCACGCCGCGCGATTTCGCGACGAGTTCACGCGAGCCCGGCACCGTCGAATAGAGACGCGAGAGCGTCGCGTTGACGCTGGCGTCGATCGACTGGCGCTTCGACGCGCTGGCCGCGGCGCCTTCCGGCTTGTCCGGGGTGGTCGTGCAGCCGGCGAGCGCGAGGCTGCCGAGCAGGACGGCGGCGGCGGCTTTCATGGCAAAGGTCTTCTGCATGGCGTTTCTCCTTCTTTGTCTGATTGATGACGGACGGGGCGGGCGGCGGGACGGCCGGCTCCGTTCAACGGCGGGCAAGGAGCAGGCCCGCAACGAACGCGAGGCCGGCAACGACGCCGGCGGTTTGCCACGGGTTGTCTTGCACGACCTGCGACACGCGTTCGGCGGAATCGCGCAGCCGGGCGGCTGCGCTGCCCGACGCATGGTCGAGCGCGCCGCGTGCTTCATCGAGCCTGGATTGCACGCGCTTGCGCAGCGCGGCGATATCGCCGTCGCCGTCGTTTTTCAGCAGATCTTCGAGTTCATCGACCAGCCCGCGCAGATCGTCGGTGACGTCGGCATGCAGGTCGCGGGCGGCCGAGCGCGTCGTGCGTCCCACGCGCCGGCCCGTGCGACGAATGTCGGACAGGCCGCGGTCCAGCTTGTGTTCGATCGAGTCAGTGAGCGCCATGGTGTTTATCCTCCTTCGATTCAAGGCCAATTTGAAGATAAGACGAATCCCAGCAACTAATGTGATTCGCTTGGCCCGGTTGAGTTTCGAGACAAATTTTCAATTCGTTGGCGGAATTGCCGGGAAGCCCCGCCACGCGGGGCCGCGCGAAGATTGAAAAAAATTCTCAAATGGGCGAAACGCGTGCAACAAGAAGCGATACGAAGTGAATGCCCGGTAAATATGGCGTCGCCCGGGGTACCAGGTAAATAGTGCCATTGCAGGCGATGGGCTGATGCAAATGCACTAATCGACGCTGTACGGGCGAGCAGGGTTTGTGCCTGCGGCCGGCATTCGCGAGCCGTTGTCCAGTGCGAGGTCGACGACGAGGGGATCGTGGTCCGACGATCGATACGCGTCGGGTGCGTAATAGGACGACCGATGTGCGGCCGTTTTGTAATCGGGCACGGGTTGCAGTGCAAACGGTTCATCGGCGTTGATGTGCCAGACGTGCACGGCTTTGACGCGCGCGGTCAGGGCCGGCGTCGCGAGCGCGTGATCGAGGCTGCCGGCCTCGCCGCGAAATACGTAGCTGTACGCAGTATCGCCGACGAAGCGCGCCACCAGGTTCGCGTAGCCGCGCGACTCGAGCGCGCGAACCGGATCTTCCTTCGCGTAGCTGTTCAGGTCGCCGACCAGCAGTACGCCATCGGCCGCGGCGCTTGTCGGCGATCCGGCGAGCCAGTCGGCGATGCGCACGGCGGCCCGCGTGCGCGCCGCGTTCCAGCAGCCCTGGCCGTCCGACTGGTCGAGATCGGCGCCGGTCGCGTCCGGGCAGTTCTTCGATTTCAGGTGATTGACCGCGACCGTCAACGCACGCGTGCCGCCGATGCGCCGGAATGTCTGCGCGAGCGGCGGGCGATGCCGGCCGCCGAGCGAGACGGTCGCGGCGCGGCCGACCGGCTCGACCGTGCGGCTGTCGTACAGCAGCGCGACCGCGATTGCATCGCGGCCGAGCCGCGCGGTGCCGGGATCGACCGCGCGCCAGCCTTCGCCAAGCTGCGCGGCGAGACGCCGCACGGCGCTCGTGTCGCCATGGCCGTTGTTCGCGATTTCCATCAGCCCGATCACGTCGGCACGCAGCGCGCGCAATGCCGCAACGATCTTCGCCTCCTGCCGCGCGAACGAGGCGGGCGTTTTCGCTCCTCGGCCGGCCGGGGCGTCGAATCCGCCGCCGTGCCCGTCACCATTGAAATAGTTGAATACGTTGAACGACACGATGCGCGCGTCGGCATCGGGATGACGGGCCGGCGCATCGGTACGCGGGTTCGAGGCGGCATCGAAGACCGGCGCCGCGCCGGCAACCGGTTGCAGCCGCCATGCGCCGTAGCGCAGTTCGAGCACACCCTCGACGCCGCGCACCGTGTAGCCCGCGCGCAGCGTGTTGGCGGCGCTGAGCGCGGGCGGCGGATAGCGCACGGTTGCGGGATCGCGGCGGTTCGAGCCGTCGTCGAGCACGATGCGGTTGCGTGCGTTGGCTGCCGCGAGCGTGGCGGCCTCGGCCGGCGGTGCGATGTGGGTCGGGATGCGCAGCCGGCCGTGGCTGAGGACGACGCTGCCGTAGCGGCCGAGCGCGTGGGTATCGCTGACCGTCAGCGTTTGCGGCAGGCGCACGCGCATGCCTTCATGCGCGGCCAGCACGGATAGCGTGGCGACCGGCAGCGTGAGCGTTGCCGGGGTGACGGTCTGCCCGCTTGCGCAGACGGTCATGCCGCCCGACAGCGTGAATTGCGTCCGGCCGTAGCGTTCGTCGACGCGGCCCGTGAGATGCACGAGATCGCCGGCCTTTGCCCGCGCGTTCGGTGCGTACACGAACACGCCTTCCGGGACGCCCGGCCGGTGCCGTCGCTGCGCGTCGGCCTGCTGGACGAAGAAGCCGCCCAGGCCGTCGGCGCCGGTGAATGCCGCGGTGACGACCGCTTCGATCGAGGTCGTTTGCCCGGCCAGCGGCGACGGGCCGCCGGCGCCGCGGAGGTCGGCAATCGGCGTGGTTGCGCCGCCGCAGCCGGCGCTGACCGGCGGCGCGGCCGCGGCGGGCCCGGCGAGGAGGACGAAGAGGGCGATGAACGCTGCAACGGCAGGCGGCGAAAGCAGGCGTGACATGAGGCGGTCCACAGGAAGAAAATCCGACGATTCGGGAAAGCATCTTGACGGCAAAATGTCAGGAAGCGGCCAAATTGGCCGTCCGGCCAGTGTGCCGATCGGCCGACGATGCAAGGCGCACGACGGCTGTTACGCTTTTGCATCGGCGGCGCATCCCGATCGCGCAGCACACGCTGCCGCGTCCCGTTCCCACAGGAGAAATCCATGTCTTACATGCTGTTGATTGTCGAGCCGACCGACCAGCGCGCCGAGCGCACGCTCGACGAAGGCCAGGCGCTGTACGCGCGGATGGTCGATTTCGCCGAGACGCTGAAGGCGCGCGGCGTGCTGCGCGGTGTCGAGTCGCTGGAGCGTTCCGAGCGCGGCACGCGCGTGCAGGTGCGCGACGGCGAGACGCGCCTGCTCGATGGCCCGTTCGCGGAGGTGAAGGAGATGGTCGGCGGCTTCTTCCTCGTCGACGTCGACACCCGCGAGGAAGCGATCGAGATCGCGCGCCAGTGCCCGGCCGCGCAATGGTGCACGGTCGAGGTGCGCGCGGTCGGCCCGTGCTTCCTGTGAATGCCGCGACTCGGTATTTACCCTGATTGGTCGCGGAACGTGTCGATCCGCGCGTCTTCCGGCCGTCGTCCGGATAAGGCGCCGCCGAACGGGCGCCGCCTGCCACCGATGACAAGGAGTAAACGATGCGATTCATGATCATGATCCGGGCGAACGCCGTCAGCGAATCCGACGCGTTGCCGGACAACCGGCTGGTCGAAGCCATGACCGTCTACCACGAGGAACTGGCCAAGGCCGGCGTGCTGCTCGACGCGAACGGGCTGCGGCCGAGCGCGCGCGGCTGGCGCGTGCGCTACACGGGCGGCAAGGGCACGGTGATCGACGGCCCGTTCGCAGAAACGAAGGAACTGATCGCCGGCTATACGCTGATCCAGGTGCGTTCGCGCGACGAGGCGCTCGAATGGACGCGCCGGTTCCCCGCGCCGTTCGGCGCCGAAATGGACTGCGAGATCGAGGTGCGGCCGCTGTTCGAGCTCGACGACCTCACCCCGAGCGACGCGGTCGAGCGGTTCCGCGATCTCCACGTCGGTCGCACCCAGGCCTGAATCCACCCGAATCCAATCTCACCGGAGCATCCGTCATGCACAAGATGGTTTTCATCAACCTGCCCGTGGCCGACCTGCCGCGCGCGAAGACGTTCTACCAGGCACTCGGTTTCGAGGTCGTGCCGGCCTACACCAACGAACAGGCCGCCTGCATCAAGATCAGCGACACGATTTTCGCGATGCTGCTCGTGCGGCCGTTTTTCCAGACCTTCACCGGCAAGACCATCGTCGATCCGGCGACGCAGGTGCAGGCGCTGACGTGCCTGTCGTGCGACAGCCGCGCCGAGGTCGACGCGATCGTCGCGAAGGCGCTCGCGGCCGGCGGGTCCGCGCCGCAGGCGCCGCGCGAGTATCCGAACATGTACGGCCACGGGTTCGACGATCCGGACGGCCATGCATGGGAGCTGATGGCCATGCCGCTGGATGCGTCCGCCCAGGGGCAGGCGTCGTGACGCTCGAGGCGACTCACCGTGCGATCGAAGCGGTCTGGCGGATCGAGGCGCCCAAGATCATCGCGCGCGCCGCGCGCGTGGTTCGCGACGTCGGCGTGGCCGAGGAGCTGGCGCAGGACACGCTCGTCGCGGCGCTCGAGCACTGGCCCGTCGACGGCGTGCCCGACAACCCGGCCGCGTGGCTGATGACGGCCGTGAAGCGCCGCGCGCTCGACCGGGTCCGGCAGGAGTCGCTCCACGCGGCGAAGCGCGACCAGCTCGGCCACGAGATGGATGCGCTCGAAGCGCATGTCGTGCCCGACATCGTGGATGCGCTCGCCGACGCGAGCGACGACGACATCGGCGACGATCTGCTGCGGCTGATCTTCACGTCGTGCCACCCGGTGCTGTCGACCGATGCGCGCGTCGCGCTGACGCTGCGGCTGCTCGGCGGGCTGACGACGGGCGAGATCGCGCGCGCGTTCCTGACGCCCGAGCCGACGATCGCGCAGCGGATCGTGCGCGCCAAGCGCACGCTCGCGGCCGCGCACGTGCCGTTCGAGGTGCCGGCCGCCGATGCGCGGCCCGCGCGGCTCGCGTCGGTGCTCGAGGTGATCTATCTCGTGTTCAACGAAGGCCATGCGGCGACCGCGGGCGACGACTGGACGCGCCCGGCGCTGTGCGACGAGGCGCTGCGGCTCGGCCGCGTGCTGGCCGGGCTGGTGCCGGACGAGAGCGAAGTGCTCGGGCTCGTCGCGCTGATGGAACTGCAGGCGTCGCGCATGCACGCGCGTACCGACGCGCAGGGCCGGCCCGTCCTGCTGCTCGACCAGGATCGCAGCCGCTGGGATCCGCTCTTGATCCGGCGCGGCCTCGCGGCGCTGGAGCAGGCGACGAAGCTCGGCGGCGTGCGCGGGCCGTATGCGTTGCAGGCTGCACTCGCCGCCTGCCATGCGCGTGCGCGGCAGGCGGCGGACACGGACTGGGCGCAGATCGTCGCGCTGTACGACGCGCTCGCCGAGGTCGCGCCGTCGCCGGTCGTCGAACTGAATCGCGCGGTGGCCGTCGGGATGGCGTTCGGGCCCGCTGCGGCGCTCGAACTCGTCGACGTGCTGCGCGACGATCCGGCGCTTGCGCGTTATCACTGGCTGCCGAGCGTGCGCGGCGATCTGCTGGCGAAGCTCGGCCGCGCCGACGAGGCCAAGGCCGAATTCCGCCGTGCGGCGGAACTGACGCGCAACGAGCGCGAACGCGAATTGCTGCTCAGGCGCGCGACCGACGCGTGAGGCGCGCGGCACGTACGCGGCATGCATGCGGCACGCACGCAGTACGCACGCAGTACGCACACGCAGCACTCACACGCAGCACGCAGCACGCAGCACGCAGCACGCAGCACGCCACGCACACGCCACGCACACGCACACGCACACGCACACGCACACGCGCACGCACACGCGCACGCACACGCGCAGGCCGCGCACCGCACCCCGCACACGCGCACCCCGCGCGCCGTACCCCGCGCACCACCCCGCAACGCATCGCGCCCCGCCGTGCAACGCGCCGACTATCGTCCGGATTGAAAAAGCCTATTGGGGGATGCGAACGCGAGCGCCTAGATTGAAGAACGCGATACGCGCGCCGCGGCGCACGCATCGTTCCCCACATACCTGATCGGCCCGGCTTCGCACGCGGCCGCGCCGACTCGAACGGAGGCGCAAATGGCTCAACTCAAGGGCAGCAAAACCGAAGAGAACCTGAAGGCCGCATTCGCGGGCGAATCGCAGGCGAACCGGCGTTATCTGTATTTCGCTTCGAAGGCTGACGTCGAAGGCCAGAACGACGTCGCCGCGCTGTTCCGCTCGACCGCCGAAGGCGAAACCGGCCATGCGCACGGCCATCTCGAATACCTGGAAGCCGTCGGCGATCCGGCAACGGGCTTGCCGTTCGGTTCATCGCGACAGAATCTCGAATCGGCGATCGCCGGCGAAACGCACGAATACACGGACATGTATCCGGGCATGGCGAAGACGGCGCGCGACGAGGGTTTCGACGAAATCGCGAACTGGTTCGAGACGCTCGCGAAGGCCGAACGCAGCCACGCGAACCGCTATACGAAGGCGCTGGACAGTCTCGTCGACTGACGGGCCGCCGCGGGCCGCACGGCAGGCCGTGCGACCGGCAAGCGGCCGGCTGTTCGTTCATCGCTGCCCGCATCGCGCGGGCGGCGCTGGCGCGCATGCGCGCCACGCTGGAGCGCCCCATGCCCCACAAGGAAGGCAGTCTCGAAGCCCCGACCCGGCATCCGCTCGACTGGCAGTCCGATGCGTTCTACGACCAGGCCGCGATCGACGCCGAAATGACGCGCGTGTTCGACATCTGTGCCGGATGCCGGCGCTGCGTGTCGCTGTGCGGCGCGTTTCCGACGCTGTTCGACCTGGTCGACGACACGCCGATGGGCGATATCGAGGAAGTGCCGAAGGCGGCGTTCGGCAAGGTCGTCGACCAGTGCTACCTGTGCGACCTCTGCTACATGACGAAATGCCCGTACGTGCCGCCGCACGCATGGAACGTCGACTTCCCGCACCTGATGCTGCGCGGCAAGGCCGCGCGCTACAAGCGCGGCGAAGCGACGTTGCGCGACAAGGTGCTGTCGAACACCGACGCGCTCGGTCACTTTGCCGGCATTCCGATCGTCACGCAGGCGGTGAACGCGGTGAACCGTACGCCGCCCGCGCGTCATGCGCTCGAAGCGACGCTCGGCGTCGATCGCCATGCGTGGCTGCCGGAATTCGCGCCGCGCAAGTTCCGGCGCGCGGCGAAACCGTCGGACGGCCTGCCCGTGCGCGACGGCGAACGCACGCCCGGCAAGGTCGCGATCTACGCGACCTGCTATGTGAATTTCAACGAGCCGGGCATCGGCCACGACCTGCTCGCGATCCTCGCGCACAACGACATCCCTTACGAGCTCGTCACGCGCGAAGCCTGCTGCGGAATGCCGCTGCTCGAGCAGGGCAATCTCGCCGGCGTGGCCGCGAAGAAGGACGTGAACCTGCCCGTGCTCGAACGCTATGCGCGCGAAGGTTATGCACTGATCGGCGCGATTCCGAGCTGCGTGCTGATGTACAAGAGCGAGCTGCCGCTGATGTTCCCCGGCGACGACGCGGTGCGTGCCGTGGCCGACGCATTCTGGGATCCGTTCGAATACGTGATCGCACGGCATCGCGACGGGTTGCTGAAGACCGATTTCAAGACGGGCCTCGGCACCGTGTCGTATCACGTGCCGTGCCATGCGCGTGTGCAGAACATCGGTCGCAAGACGGCCGACGCGCTGTCGCTCGTGCCCGATACGCGTGTGAACGTCGTCGAGCGCTGCTCGGGCCACGCGGGCACGTTCGGCGTGAAAAAGGAGTTTCATGCGGACGCGATGCGGATCGGCGGGCCCGTGTTCAAGGCGATGGCCGAGCCGCAGCCGGATTTCGTGTCGTCGGACTGCGCGCTGGCCGGCCATCACATCGTGCAGGGCATCGACGACAACGGGCTGCCGTCCGCGCCGCTCGCGCATCCGCTCACGCTGCTGCGCCGCGCATACGGCATCTGAGCCGCGGCCGGCCGACCCACGAGGACATCCCATGACGTTGACCCGCGACTCCCTGCTGACGCTCGAAGCGTACGCGAAGATCCGCAAGGCCGAGCACGCGCGGCTCGTCGCGTACAAGCGCCGCCGCGCGGTGGCCCTGGGCAACCACCTGCGCTTCCTGTTCGAGGACGAGACGACGATCCGCTATCAGATCCAGGAGATGCTGCACATCGAGAAGATCTTCGACCAGGCCGGCATCGAAGGGGAGCTGGAAGCGTATCTGCCGCTCGTGCCCGACGGCACGAACCTGAAGGCGACGATGCAGATCGAGTATGAGCACGAGGTCGAACGGCGTGCGGCGCTCGCGCGGCTGATCGGTGTCGAGGATCGCGTGTACCTGCAGGTCGACGGGTACGCGCGCATTTATGCGATCGCCGACGAGGATCTCGAGCGCGACAACGCCGAGAAGACGTCGGCCGTGCACTTCGTGCGCTTCGAACTCGACGCGCCGATGCGCGCGGCGCTCAAGGGCGGGGCGGCGCTGTCGATCGGCTGCGATCACCCGGCCTACACGATGCCGGCGCAGCGCGTGGACGCGGACGTGACCGCATCGCTGGCCGGCGATCTGCGCTGACGCATCCGCCGCACGTCCGGTGCGTCCCGCGCGCCGGTTTCCATTTTTCCGTTCCGACCCGAAACGGTACCGCCGCGCGTGATGCGGAACCATCGCTCGCCTGCCGCCGCGAAGATGTAACAGGCGTCACGAACTTGCATGCAGCGAAAGACGTGCATCGCACGTCACCGTGCTTTCATCACTCGCAGAGAAACAATAAAAAGATTGTGCACGGAGATAATTAAAATCGGCGGAATTTGAATGATTTACCGATTCGTGAATATCTTGTTACGCTTTTTTCCCTGATTTACCGATGTTGGGCAGCAATGCGCGGGATTGTTGCCGGCAGGGGGCGGAGCGACCCGAAAATACCCATTCGCAGGCATTCTTCATACGCTGTAGAGCCCCGCCAGGCGGGCCTTTGCAGCGTCGGGCATAAAGATCCCGCAAAAAAATTCAAGCGTAAATACATTACGCACCCTTGGCAGGTTGTTTCAGTGCGTAACATTAAGTCATTGTCATATTGAGATAAACCCTAGGGATGGTATGCTTCGTGCACAAAAATTCCCACATTGGAGTGAGACCGTGATTTGTGCGCCATTGCCGGGAATGGCGGCACCGTGAAAGTGCGGTGTCGCACCGGCATGCACAACACCGGATAAGCATAATGTGCAACCTGGCCGCCCCGCGACGCGATGTGTCGCGATGGCGCCGCCAATCGCAGCCCCGGCCTGGCTGCGTGGAGAAATCTACTATGTTCTTCGATGAGCTTAACGATGAAGAGTGGTTTCGTCTTTCAACGCTGATCGCCGATGAACCCATCCGGCTGAACCGTCGTGGGCGTCCGCGTGCCGAACCGCGCGTCGTCGCCAACGCGGTGCTCTGGATCCTGACGACCGGTGAAGCCTGGTCGAAGCTGCCCGGTCGTTATCCGTCCGGGCCGACGTGCCGTCGCCGTTACGAGGAATGGCTGGCGTCCGGCACGCTGCTGCAGATGATCGACGTGCTGACCCAGTTCAGCGGGCGCACGTTCGCGTATATCCCGCCGCCGCCGGTGCCGGTCGTGCCCGCACGCCGTGCCGAGCCCGTGCCCGACAACGATCGCTTGCGCGGCGTGTTCTGGCAAAACCCCGAGTCGTGGCAATTGCCGGTCGCGCACGCAAACGTTTGGGATGGCGAAGGCGCGTCGCAGTCGTCCATGCAGGACGACGCCGAGGCGCGGCCGTCCGACGCGTCGTTCGTGGTGCCGGGCGCGCGGTCGGTGGAGTTGCGCCATGCGCGTGCGTCGTCGGCGAGCTTCGCCGCGGCTGAACCGCAAGTCGACGAGTATCGCGGCTATACGATCCGCGGCATCGCGCAGCCCGTGCAGAACCTGATGTATCGCGCGTGGGCCGAGATCTCGCAGGACGAGCGGCGCGTCGAGCGTTCGGGCCTGATCGGCCCGCGCTTCACCGATGCCGAGGAAGCCGAGCAGTTCGCGCTCGACTGGGCACGTCAGTGGATCGATCGCCATGGCGCGAGCGACGAACCGGCGCGCGCGCCGCAAGGCGAGGTGCTGGCCGGCCTGTCCGCGCTCGCGCGTGCGGAGTCGGACATCAAGCGCTTCATCGCCGAGCGTCACACGGGCGCGCTGTCCGAAAGCCGCAACGATCCGGTGCAGCAGGAGCGTCGCGAATACGTGTACCGCGTAGGCTGATCGCCGCACCGGTGAAACGGGCGGGCCGTCGTGTGCCACGACGCCCGCGCGGAAGCCTCGTCTTTCCATGCCTGTCTGCATCGCCCGGAGCGCCGCCGTCGAAGCGGCGCCCCGGGCGCACGTGTGTTACTGGCGGCCGTAGGTATCGTCGAAACGGACGATGTCGTCCTCGCCGAGATACGCGCCCGACTGCACTTCGATCAGCTCGAGCGGCATCTTGCCCGGGTTCTCGAGGCGATGCGACACGCCGAGCGGGATGTACGTCGATTCGTTTTCGGACAGCAGGAACGTTTCGTCGCCGCGCGTGATGCGCGCGGTGCCGCGCACGACGATCCAGTGTTCGGCGCGGTGGTGGTGCATCTGCAGCGACAGTCGCGCACCCGGTTTCACGACGATGCGTTTCACCTGGAAGCGTTCGCCCATGTCGACCGAGTCGTAGTGGCCCCACGGGCGATGCACCTTGCGGTGATCGGACGCTTCCGCGCCGCGTTGCGCCTTGATGCGCCCGACGATTTTCTTCACGTCCTGCACGCGCGACTTGTCCGCGACGAGCACGGCGTCGGGGGTTTCGACGACGACGAGGTTCTGCGTGCCGACGCAGGCGACGAGCCGGCTTTCCGAATGCGCGAACGTCGATTCCGCGTCTTCGAGCAGCACGTGGCCGCGGCCGACGTTGCCGGCTTCGTCCTTCTCCGAGATCTGCCAGATCGCATCCCACGAGCCGACGTCCGACCAGCCCGCGTCGAGCGGCACGACGACGCTCTCGCACAGTTGCGGCAGGCTCGCGAGCGGCTCCATCACCGCGTAGTCGATCGAGTTCGACGGCGACGCGGCGAATGCGTCGCGATCGACGCGGAAGAAATCGCCATCGGCCTTGCCCTGGGCGACGGCCTGTTCGCAGGCTGCGTAGATCGCGGGTTCGAGCTGGCGGATCGCCTTCAGCCACACCGATGCGCGCACGATGAAGATTCCGCTGTTCCACCAGTATTCACCCGATGCGACGTACTGCTGAGCGAGTTCGAGATGCGGTTTCTCGACGAAACGATCGAGGCGGCGCACGTCGAGGCTGCCCGTCGCGGCGTCGCCGAGCGGTGCGCCGACGCGGATGTAGCCGTAGCCGGTTTCCGCGTGCTTGGGCACGATGCCCATCGTCGCGATCCGGCCTTGCTTCGCGCAGTGCACGCCGGCCGCGACCGCGGCGTGAAAGCGCGGCAGGTCGGCCACCGCATGGTCGGCCGGCATCACGGTCATGATCGCGTCGTTGCCGTCGGCGACGAGCCGCAGCGCGGCGAGCGTCAGCGCGGGTGCGGTGTCGCGGGCGATCGGCTCGAGCATGATCGACGCGGACTTGCCGGTCAGGCGCAGCTGTTCGGCGGTCGTGAAGCGGTGATCCTCGCCGCATACGATCAGCACGTCGTCGGTCAGCGGATGATCGCCCGCCAGGCCGTCGAGGCGCAGCGCGGTCGACTGCAGCAACGAATGTTCGCCGAGCAAGCCGATCAGCTGTTTCGGAAAGCGCTCGCGCGACATCGGCCACAGGCGCGTGCCGGAGCCGCCGGCGAGAATCACCGGTTGCACGGCGACGCGCGTGCCGGCGGCGGGTGCGGCGGAAGGGGAATGGCGCGTTTCGGCAGCCACGGCCGGAGCATTCATGTTGACACTCTCCACGGTTGAAGTCAGTGCCTGCCGTTGTAGCATGAAGTAAATCGACAATAAAACCGGGCCCATTGCCTGATATTCGCCGGGCATTCACCGGGAAGAATTTTCCGCGCCAGCATCCGGTGCAAATAAAAAAATAAAAAATAAATCGGTAAATCGGCTGGTGTTGACCGCCCGCAAAGGGTGAGCGGAAACCGTAAAGCTTCCGAAAAATTCCCGATTCGCGATCATTTCGGGAAAACCTGCCGATTTAATTCAAAAACTACGCAGCAAGAATTTCCGATTATTTTTCGAAATACTTGTGCGCTTGAGGCGGAATTTTCTTACCGCTTCAATAGCGTCATGCAACGTTTGAATCGAATGTGCGGCACGGGTCGCACAAGGAGCTGTTCGGCAAACGCCTGTTCAAAGAGGAAGCAGACATGTTGAGCGTGCTGGCGAGAGTCATCGATATCGCGATGGTCGTAGCGGGGGCGCTGATCGCCGCCGCACTGCACGACGGCAGCATCTGGCTCAACGACCTGCAGCGCACGACGGTGCTGTTCGACTGCCTGCTCGTCGTCGTGTTCTTTCCGGCCATCGGCATTTACCAGTCGTGGCGCGGCAAGCGTCTCGTCGGGCTGGTGGGCCGGGTTGCGTTCGCATGGCTCGTGGTCGAGCTCGCGGGCATCCTGATGAGCTTCAGCTTCCATCAGTCGGGCGACCTGTCGCGGCTGTGGCTGGGTTACTGGGCGCTCGTGACGATGGCGCTGCTCGCCGGCTCGAAAACCTGCGTGCACGTCGTGCTGCGGCAACTGCGCCGCGGCGGCTACAACCTGAAGGCGGTCGCGATCGTCGGCGGTACGCCGGCGGCGCGGCGGCTGATCGCGCAGATGCGGGCGCGGCCGGAAGCCGGTTTCAACCCGGTGTGCGTATACGACGAAAGCGAAGCGCCGGGCGAGGTCGCGCTCGACGACGTGCGCATCGAGCGGCAGTTCGAATCGCTGGTGTGGCTGGTGCGCAGCCGCGCGATCAGCGAGCTGTGGCTCACGCTGCCGATCACGGAGGAACGCCGGATTCACCAGATCGTGACCGTGTTCCGCCACGACTTCGTCAACATCCGCTTCATCCCGGACGTGCGCACGCTGTCGTTCTTCAACCAGGAGGTGGTCGAGGTGCTCGGCGTGCCGGCGATCAACCTCGCGGCGTCGCCGATCACCGATGTGCGGATCCTGCCGAAGTTCGTGTTCGACCGGCTGTTCGCGCTGGCCGCGCTCACCGCGCTCGCGCCGGTGATGGTGCTGATTGCCGGCCTGATCAAGCTGACGTCGCGCGGGCCGGTGTTCTTCCGCCAGAAACGCAAGGGCATCGACGGGCACGAGTTCGAGATCTACAAGTTCCGCTCGATGAAGGTGCACCAGGAAGTGGCCGGGCAGGTCACGCAGGCGACCAAGAACGACTCGCGCGTGACGCCGGTCGGCCGGTTCCTGCGCCGCACGAGCCTCGACGAGCTGCCGCAGTTCATCAACGTATTGAAGGGCGAGATGTCGGTCGTCGGCCCGCGCCCGCATGCGCTCGCGCACGACGACATCTACAAGGATCTCGTCAAGGGCTACATGTTCCGCTACCGGATCAAGCCGGGCATCACCGGCTGGGCGCAGATCAACGGCTTTCGCGGCGAGACCGACCAGATCGAGAAGATGATGGGGCGCGTGAAGCTCGATCTGTACTACATGCAGAACTGGTCGTTCTGGCTCGACATCAAGATCGTCGTGCTGACGCTCTGGAAAGGCTTCACCGGCAGCAACGCGTACTGAGTACCGAGGCCGCGCCACGCAGGCATCGCGGTTTTACGAATTTCGAATCATTGGTCAAGAGGTCCGACACATCATGAATCTGACTATCATCGGCAGCGGTTACGTAGGTCTTGTCACCGGCGCCTGTCTCGCCGACATCGGGCACGACGTGTTCTGTCTCGACGTCGACCAGGCAAAGATCGACATCCTGAACAACGGCGGCGTGCCGATCCACGAGCCGGGCCTCAAGGAAGTGATCGCGCGCAACCGCTCGGCGGGCCGCCTGCGCTTCTCGACCGATATCGAGGCCGCGGTCGCGCACGGCGACGTGCAGTTCATCGCGGTCGGCACGCCGCCCGACGAGGACGGCTCGGCCGACCTGCAATACGTGCTCGCGGCGGCGCGCAACATCGGCCGGTACATGACGGGCTTCAAGGTGATCGTCGACAAGTCGACGGTGCCGGTCGGCACGGCCGAGCGCGTGCGCGCGGCGGTGGCGGAAGAGCTCGCGAAGCGCGGCAGCGACCAGATGTTCTCGGTCGTGTCGAATCCGGAATTCCTGAAGGAAGGCGCGGCGGTCGACGATTTCACGCGGCCGGACCGCATCGTGATCGGCTGCGACGACGACGTGCCGGGCGAACGCGCGCGCGAGCTGATGAAGAAGCTCTATGCGCCGTTCAACCGCAACCACGAACGCACGCTGTACATGGACGTGCGCTCGGCAGAGTTCACGAAATACGCGGCGAACGCGATGCTCGCGACCCGCATCTCGTTCATGAACGAGCTGGCGAACCTCGCCGACCGTTTCGGCGCGGACATCGAGGCCGTGCGCCGCGGGATCGGCTCCGATCCGCGCATCGGCTATCACTTCCTGTATGCCGGCTGCGGCTACGGCGGCTCGTGCTTCCCGAAGGACGTCGAGGCGCTGATCCGCACGGCCGACGAGCACGGGCAGGCACTGCAGATCCTGAAGGCCGTGTCGTCGGTCAACGCCACGCAAAAGCGCGTGCTCGCCGAGAAGATCGTCGCCCGCTTCGGCGAGGACCTGACCGGCCGCACGTTCGCGATCTGGGGCCTCGCGTTCAAGCCGAACACCGACGACATGCGCGAAGCGCCGAGCCGCGAGCTGATCGCCGAGCTGCTGTCGCGCGGGGCGCGCATCGCCGCGTACGACCCGGTCGCGCAGGAGGAAGCGCGCCGCGTGATCGCGCTCGATCTCGCCGATCACCCGAGCTGGCTCGAGCGCCTGAGCTTCGTCGACGACGAGGCGCAGGCCGCGCGCGATGCCGACGCGCTCGTGATCGTCACCGAATGGAAGATCTTCAAGAGCCCCGACTTCGTCGCGCTCGGCCGCCTGTGGAAAGCGCCGGTGATCTTCGACGGCCGCAACCTGTACGAGCCGGAGACGATGAGCGAGCAGGGCATCGAATACCACCCGATCGGCCGGCCGGGCTCGCGCCAGGCCGTCGCCGCCCGTGTACCGGGCACCGCGCCCGCGAGCGCGTAACCCGTTTCCCGTCACTCGTTACGAGACGCCATGTTCCGGAACATCCTGATCGTCTGTCACGCGAACGTCTGCCGCAGCCCGGCAGCGGAAATGCTGTTCAAGTCGCACGCCGCGTCGCGCGGCGGCCCGCGCCCGACGTTCCATTCGGCCGGCGTGCATGCGAACGACGGCGACGGCATCGATCCGGTGATGCGGCAGCTGCTCGCCGAGCGGGGCGTCGATGCGACGACCCACCGCTCGCGGCGGCTGTCGCGCCGGATCGTGCGCGACGCCGACCTGATTCTCGTCAGCGAGCGCGGACAGATCGCGGCCGTCGAAAAGGTCGATCCGTTCGCGCGCGGCAAGGTCCACCTGCTCGGCAAGTGGGAAGGGGCCGAGATTGCCGACCCGCACGGCGGCCCCGAGGCCGATTACCGCGAGAGCTACTCACTGATCGAACGTCTGGTTCAAGGATGGCTACAGAAACTATGCTGAAACGCCCGATGCGCCCGGTGGCGCTTGCCGTCGCGCTGACGACCTTCCTGTCAGCCTGTGCAACCGCGCCCGGCAACTACCTCGACTCGTCGAACCTGAAGGACGAAGGCCGGCAGCAAGCGGCCGAGACCTATCCGGTTCATTACATCGACGCCAAAGTGGTGATGGACCAGCTGCAGAAAGCGCAGGTCGATCATCCGCTGCCGCCCGGACGCTATACCGATCCGTCGCAATACGTGTACCGCATCGGGCCGCAGGACATCCTTGGCGTCACCGTCTGGGACCACCCGGAGCTGACGACGCCGCAGGGCCAGTCGTTCTCAAGCGGCGGCAACACGACGCAGACGATCGCGGGCGCGTTGCAGCAACCCTATTCGTCGTCGCTGCCGGGCCAGGCCGATCCTTATGGCCAGACGGTGTCCGCCGACGGCACGATCTTCTTCCCGTTCGTCGGCCGCATCCACGTGGCGGGCAAGACGATCGCGCAGACCCGTGACGAGCTGGCCACGCGACTCGCGCGTTATGTGAAGAATCCGCAGCTCGACGTGCGCGTGCTGTCGTTCCGCAGCCAGAAGGTGCAGGTGACCGGCGAGGTGAAGACGCCGGGCCCGCTCGCGATGAGCGACGTGCCGCTGACGCTGGTCGACGCGATCTCGCGTTCGGGCGGCTCGACCACCGACGCCGATCTGCAGCGCGTGCGCCTGACGCGCGACGGCAAGCTCTACACGCTCGACGCGAACGGCGTGCTCGACCGCGGCGAAGTGCGGCAGAACGTGATGCTGCAGCAGGGCGACATCATCAACGTGCCGGATCGCAGCGACAGCCGCGTGTTCATCATGGGCGAGGTCAAGACGCCGGTCACGGTGCCGATGCTCAAGGGCAAGCTGACCATCGCCGATGCGTTGACGGCCGGCGGCGGGATCCTCGACACCGACGCGAACCCGCGCAAGATCTACGTGATGCGCGGCATGCGCGACAACCCGACGAAGCCGGAGGTGTTCCGTCTCGACATGACACAGCCCGATGCGCTGATGCTGTCGAGCCGCTTCCCGCTTCAGCCGCTCGATGTGGTCTACGTCAGCACGGCCAGCTCGGTGCAGTTCAACCGTGTGCTGCAGCAGGTGTTGCCGACGATCCAGACGATCTTCTACATGCGGCAAATCACGCGCTGATAGCCCGCCGGGGCGGCACCTCCGCCCCGGCACCACTCAAGCGGGAACGAATGGTGAACACGCAAGCGAAACACTCCTACGCGGATCTGTCCGTGAAAACCGAGGAAGAGGACGTCGTCCTCGGCCAGTTGCTCCAGGTGATCATGGACGACATCTGGCTGCTGCTCGGCATCGCGGTGACGGTCGTCGCGCTCGCCGGCCTCTACTGCTACGTCGCGAAGCCGGTGTACCAGGCCGACGTGCACGTGCGGGTCGAGAGCAACGACAACACGTCGCAGGCGCTCACGCAGACGCAGACCGGCGCGACGATCAACAGCGGTCCGCAGCAGGCGCAGACCGACGCGGAAATCGAGATCATCAAGAGCCGCGGCGTCGTCGCGCCGGTGGTCGACCAGTTCAAGCTGAATTTCTCGGTCGTCCCGAAGACGCTGCCGCTGATCGGCAGCCTCGCGGCGCGTGTCGCGACGCCGGGCACGCCGTCGCGGCCGTGGCTCGGCCTGAAATCGTATGCATGGGGCGGTGAAGTCGCCGACGTCGATTCGATCAGCGTCGTGCCCGCGCTCGAAGGCAAGAAGCTGACGCTGACGGCCGGCCCGAACGGCACCTATTCGCTCGTCGACCAGAACGGCACGCGGCTGCTGTCGGGCCAGGTCGGCGAATCGACGCAGGGCGGCGGCGTGACGCTGCTCGTGTCGAAGCTCGTTGCGCGCCCCGGCACGCAGTTCACGGTGGTCCGCTACAACGATCTCGACGCGATCAGCGGCTTCCAGGCCGGCATCCAGGTGACCGAGCAGGGCAAGCAGACGGGCGTCGTGCAGATCTCGCTCGAAGGCAAGGACCCGGACCAGACCGCCGCGATCGCGAACGCGCTCGCGCAGTCGTACCTGAACCAGCACGTGGTCGCGAAGCAGGCCGAAGCGACCAAGATGCTCGACTTCCTGAAGGGCGAGGAACCGCGCCTGAAGGCCGACCTCGAACGGGCGGAAGCCGCGCTGACGCAGTACCAGCGCACGTCGGGCTCGATCAACGCGAGCGACGAGGCGAAGGTCTACCTCGAGGGCAGCGTGCAGTACGAGCAGCAGATCGCCGCGCAGCGCCTGCAGCTCGCGTCGCTCGCGCAGCGCTTCACCGATTCGCATCCGATGGTGATCGCAGCGAAGCAGCAGCTCGCCGAGCTGCAGGGCGAGAAGGACAAGTTCAGCAACCGCTTCCGCAGCCTGCCGGCCACCGAAGTGAAGGCCGTCCAGCTGCAGCGCGACGCGAAGGTCGCCGAGGACATCTACGTGCTGCTGCTGAACCGCGTGCAGGAGTTGTCGGTGCAGAAGGCCGGCACGGGCGGCAACATCCACCTCGTCGACTCCGCGCTGCGTCCGGGCGACCCGGTCAAGCCGAAGAAGGTGCTGATCCTGTCGGCCGCGGTGTTCCTCGGGCTGATCCTCGGCACCGGCGTCGTGTTCCTGCGCCGCAACCTGTTCCAGGGCATCGAGGACCCCGACCGCATCGAGCGCACGTTCAACCTGCCGCTGTACGGGCTGGTGCCGCAAAGCGCCGAACAGGTGAAGCTCGACGCGGCGGCCGAGAAGAGCGGCAGCCGCACACGGCCGATCCTCGCGAGCCTGCGGCCGAAGGATCTGAGCGTCGAGAGCCTGCGCAGCCTGCGCACCGCGATGCAGTTCGCGATGATGGACGCGAAGAACCGCGTGATCGTGCTGACGGGCCCGACGCCCGGCATCGGCAAGAGCTTCCTGACGGTCAACCTCGCGGTGCTGCTCGCGCATTCGGGCAAGCGCGTGCTGCTGATCGACGCCGACATGCGTCGCGGCCTGCTCGACCGCTACTTCGGCCTCACTTCACAGCCGGGCCTGTCCGAGCTGCTGAGCGACCAGTCGGCGCTCGAGGACGCCGTGCGCGAGACGCCGGTGCAGGGCCTGTCGTTCATCTCGGCCGGCACGCGCCCGCCGAACCCGTCGGAGCTGCTGATGTCGACGCGCCTGCCGCAATACCTCGAAGGGCTCGGCAAGCGCTACGACGTCGTGCTGATCGATTCGCCGCCGGTGCTGGCGGTGACCGACGCGACCATCATCGGCCGCATGGCCGGCTCGACGTTCCTCGTGCTGCGCTCGGGCATGCATACCGAAGGCGAGATCGCCGACGCGATCAAGCGCCTGCGTACCGCGGGCGTCGATCTGGAAGGCGGGATCTTCAACGGCGTGCCGCCGAAGGCGCGCGGCTACGGCCGCGGTTATGCGGCCGTGCATGAATACCTGAGCGCCTGATCCGAATCGCACGTAACCGGGCGGGCCGCGCGTGCCGCCTGCCCGGTCGACAGGAGAACCAACGATGAAAATTTCCGTGCTCGTTCCGACCTATCGGCGCCCCGCCGACCTCGCGCGCTGCCTGCTGGCGCTGCAGCGGCAGCAGCGGCTGCCCGACGAGGTGATCGTCGTCGCGCGCCCGGAGGACGATGCCACGCACGAACGGCTCGCCGATCCGGCGGTCGGCGGCGCGCTGCCGCTGCGCATCGTGCCGGTCGATGTGCCGGGCCAGGTCGCGGCGCTGAACAAGGGGCTCGACTCGGCGAACGGCGACATCGTCGCGATCACCGACGACGACGCGGCGCCGCATCCCGACTGGCTCGCCCGCGTCGAGTCGGCGTTCGAGGCCGACCCGCGCGTGGGCGCGGTCGGCGGGCGCGACTGGGTGCACGAGAAGGGCCGCGTGCTCGACGAATCGCGCGCGCTCGTCGGCCAGCTCACGCTGTCCGGCAAGATCGTCGGCAACCATCACCTGGGCGTCGGCGGCATGCGCGAAGTCGACATGCTGAAAGGCGCGAACATGAGCTACCGCCGTGCCGCGATCGAGCGGCTGCGCTTCGACACGCGGCTGCGCGGCGCGGGTGCGCAGGTGCACAACGACATGGGTTTCAGCATGCACGTGCAGCGCGACGGCTGGAAGCTCGTCTACGACCCGGCGATCGCGGTCGATCATTTTCCGGCGGAACGCTTCGACGACGACCGGCGCGATGCCGCGTCGCTGAATGCGATCAGCAACGGCGCGTACAACCTGCACCTGATCCTGCGCGAGCACCTGCCGCCCGTGCGGCGCGAAATCGCGTGGTGGTGGTGGACGCTGGTCGGTACGCGCGTCTATCCGGGCCTCGCGCACGTGCTGCTGTCGCTGCATACGGCGAAGCGCGAGCGGATCCGCGAGCAGTGGCGCGCGGTGCGCCGCGGCGCGCGCGATGCCCGCCGCGCGAACCTTGCCCCCCACCGTGCGGCGATGCCGCCGGTGACGTCTTGAACGAGCCGCGCGCGCAACGCCGCGCGGCCGAACCCGGAGAAGGGCTCGAATGACTGCAACCAAGGTTCATGTCCATCTGTTCCACGGCGCCGATCCGCGTACCTACCGGAAAGGCGAGAACATCGGCTGCCTGTACGGCTATCACCACGCCGAATCCGACGAATTCCGGCTGACCTATTCGCAGGACGGCGGCGAGAGCCGCGTCGCCGGCCTCGCGCGCCGCGCGCTGAAGGCGGCGCTCGGCTTCGACGTCGTGCATGCATGGCGCAACCGTGCCGCGCTGCTGAACACTGACGTGATCTGGACGCACACGGAGCAGGAGCACCTTGCGGCGTCGCTGATCCTGAAGCTGGCCGGCGAGCAGGGCAAACGACCGCTGCTGCTCGCGCAGAGCGTGTGGCTGTTCGACAAGTGGGGCAGCTTCGGCGGCCCGCGCCGCTGGCTGTACCGCAAGCTGATCGCGCGCGCCGATGCGCTGACCACGCTGGCCCGCGACAACGCCGACCTGTGCCGTCGTTATCTCGGCCGCGAAGCCGAGTTCGTCTACTACGGGCTGAACACGCAGGATTTCCCGATCGTCGAGCCGCGGCAATGGCAACCGAACCGGCCGCTGCGGATCGCGGCGATCGGCAACGACCGCGACCGCGACTGGCGCACGTTCCTCGCCGCGTTCGGCGGCGACGCGCGCTACGACGTGCGGCTGGCAACCCGGCGCCGCGTGCCGCGCGAGTGGCATGCGCCGAACGTGAAGATCGGCTCGGCGTCGGGGCTCGCGAAGCAGCACGAACTGTACGCATGGGCCGACGTGATCGTCGTGCCGCTGCGGCCGAATTTCCACGCGTCGGGCATCACCGTGATGCTCGAGGCGGCCGCGGTCGGCAAGCCGATGATCGTGTCCGACGTCGGCGGCCTCAGCGACTACTTCCCGCACGATACGGCCGCCTACGTGCCGGCCTTCGACGCGCAGGCGATGCGCCAGGCCGCCGATCGCTTTGCGGCCGACCCGGTCGCGGCGCTGAGCTGCGCGCGGGCCGCAGCCGCGTGCCTGCGCGAGCGCGACCTGACCACGCAGGCGTTCGCCGAGCAGCACGTGCGGATCACGCGCGACATGCTGCGCCGGCGCCGGACGCCGGCGGCGGCGGGCCTGGCGATGCCGCTCGCGGATTCGCGCCCGTCGTCGCGGTGAGAGCGGATCGATGAGTACGATTGCCGCCGAACGCGCACCGTCGCGCCACCGCAGCTGGCTGCCCGAGCGGAAGCACTGGGTCGGGCAGGCCGGGCTGTGGTCCTTCACCGCCGCGCTGATTGCCATTCACCAGGGCAAGGTGCTGACGCTCGCGTTTCCGGTGCTGGCCATCGCGGTCGGCATCTGGCTGTATTTCAAGAGTCCGGCGCGCTACGTCGGCTTCATGTGGTGGGTGTGGTTCCTGAGCCCGGAAGTGCGGCGTCTCGCCGACTGGTCGAAGGGCGCGTTCACGCCGACGAGCCTGATCCAGGTCGCGCCGCTCGCGGTGACGATGATCGCCGGCCTGGGTTTGATCCGGCATTACCGCGTGCTCGCGCAGCGGCGCGGAATCCCGATCCTGCTGATGCTGTTCGGGCTCGCGTACGCGTACCTCGTCGGGATCGTGTCGAGCGGCGTGATGGCCGCGACCTACGACCTCGCGAACTGGGTGTACCCGGTGCTGATCGGTTTTCACATCATGGTCAACGCCCGCGACTATCCCGAATACCGCGACGTGCTGCTGTCCACGTTCATGTGGGGCATGCTCGTGATGGGCCTGTACGGCGTCGTGCAGTACTTCGTGATGCCGCAGTGGGACGTGCTGTGGATGATCGGCTCCGACATGGGTTCGCAGGGCGAGCCGGTGCCCTACGGCGTGCGCGTGTTCAGCACGATGAACTCGTCCGGGCCGTTCGCGTTCGCGATCATGGGCGCGCTGGTGTTCGTGTTCGCCGCGCCGCAGAAGATCCGCTGGTTCGCGGGCGCGGCCGGCTTCGTGTCGTTCGCGCTGTGTCTCGTGCGCTCGACCTGGGGCGGCTGGGTGATCGCGCTCGCGATCCAGCTCGTGCAGTCGAGCAACCGCGTGCGGATGCGGATCCTGATCAGCGGCGTCGTGCTGGTCGGCCTGTGCGTGCCGCTCCTGACCGTCGGGCCGGTGGCCGACCGTCTCGGCGCGCGTCTGCAGTCGATCACGAACCTGAAGGACGACCGCAGCTATGACGACCGCAACAAGTTCTACGCCACCTTCGCGCAGACGGCGTTCACCGACGTCGCCGGCGAGGGGATGGGCGCGACGGGTGCATCCACGAAGCTGTCGAGCGACAGCGGCGAGCTCGGCAAGTACGGCAGCTTCGACAGCGGCGTGATGAACGTGCCGTTCGTGCTCGGCTGGCCCGGCACGCTGCTGTATCTCTCGGGCGTCGTGATGCTGTTCGGCCGCACGCTGCGGGCGGCATTCAAGCTGCGCAACGACAAGTTCGTCGGCGCGTGCCTGAGCCTGTGCCTGTCGACCTTCGCGATGCTCGTGTTCACGAATTCGCTGATCGGCACGGGCGGCCTGCTGATGTTCACAGCCATTTTTTCGATACTAGCCGCGGCGCACTGGCAAAAGGCACAACGCCTGCTGGCCGCCGCGCATTCACGGGGAGGCGACCATTGAGAATCGCGATCGTCACGCACGTCGTGCGACATAACGACGGCCAGGGCCGCGTCAATTACGAAATCGCGCGCGCGGCGCTGGCCGAGAACTACGAGGTCACGCTGGTCGCGTCGCACGTCGCGTCCGAGCTGCTGGCCGACCCGCGCGTGCGCTGGGTGCCGGTGAAGGTCGGCGGCTTCTGGCCGTCGAATCTCGTCAAGCAGCAGGTGTTCGCGCTGAAGAGCGCGGCCTGGCTGCGCGCGCACCGCAGCGAATACGACGTGCTGCACGTGAACGGCTTCATCTCGTGGATCAAGGCCGACGTCAATACCGCGCACTTCGTGCACGGCGGCTGGTTCAAGAGTCCGTACTATCCGTTCGGGCCGACGAAGGGGATGTGGTCGGCCTATCAGTACGTCTATACGCGCGTGAACACCACGCTCGAGCGCTGGGCGTACAAGCGGTCGCGCGCGATCACCGCCGTGTCGCAGAAGGTGGCCGACGAGATCGCCGGGCTCGGCATCGACAGCCGCAAGATCAGTGTGATCTACAACGGCGTCGACGGCAGCGCGTTCGCCGGTGCGCAGGCCGACCGCGCGGCATTCAAGCTGCCGGACGACGCGTTCCTGCTGCTGTTCGTCGGCGACCTGCGCACGCCGCGCAAGAACCTCGGCACGGTGCTGAAGGCGCTGACGAAGCTGCCCGCGAACGTGCACCTGGCGGTGGCCGGTTATCTGCCCGGCAGCCCGTATCCGGAAGAGGCGCGCGCGCTCGGCATCGATGCGCGCGTGCATTTCCTCGGCCTCGTGAAAAACATGCCGACGCTGATGCGCTCGGTCGACGCCTACGTGTTCCCGTCGCGCTACGAAGCGATGAGCCTGTCGCTGCTGGAAGCGATGGCGGCCGGGCTACCGGTCGTCACCGCGCGCACGGCGGGCGGCGCCGAAATCATCACGCGCGAATGCGGGATCGTGCTGGAGGACCCGGACGATCCGGCCGCGCTCGCGCAGGCGATCGGCTCGCTCGCGGCGTCGCGCGACACGTGCCGCGCGATGGGCGACGCCGCCCGCGAATTGATGACCCGTTTCGGCTGGGCGCACATGGGCGCCCAGTATGTCGCGCTCTACCGGCGCATCGGCCAACCCACGCAGCCGTCCGCCTTCGAGCGGGTCGAGCATGCAGTGACGCAGGAGCAATCGTAATGTCCCACTCTTCCCGGCCGATCAAATCGTTGCAGATCGGCATGCACTGGTTCCCCGAACGCGCGGGCGGCCTCGACCGGATGTACTACTCGCTCGTCGGCGCGCTGCCGGGCGCGGGCGTCGAGGTGCGCGGGCTCGTCGCCGGCTCGCAGAAGGTCGCCGACGACACGGGCGGCGCGATCCAGGGCTTCGGCCCCGCATCGGAACCGCTCGCGCGCCGCATGCTCGCCGCGCGGCGCGCGCTGCGCGAGGAGATCCGCAGCGAGCGGCCGGACGTGATCTCGTCGCACTTCGCGCTGTACACGTTCCCGGGCCTCGACGTCACGCGCGGAATTCCGCAGGTGTCGCACTTCCAGGGGCCGTGGGCCGACGAAAGCCAGGTCGAGGGCGCCGCGTCGCTCGGCCAGCGCGCGAAGCGTTATCTCGAGCAGGCCGTCTATACGCGATCGTCGCGGCTGATCGTGCTGTCGCAGGCGTTCGGCCAGATCCTGACGAACCGCTACGGGATCGATCCGTCGCGTGTGCGCGTGATTCCCGGTTGCGTCGATACCGCGCAGTTCGACACGCCGCTCACGCCCGCCGAGGCGCGGCACAAGCTGCAACTGCCGCAGGACCGGCCGATCGTGCTGGCCGTGCGCCGGCTCGTGCGGCGCATGGGGCTGGAGGACCTGATCGATGCGATCGGCCTCCTCAAGCACCGTCACCCGGACGTGCTGCTGCTGATCGCCGGCAAGGGCAAGATCGGCGAGGAACTGCAGCAGCGCATCGAGGCGGCAGGCCTGCAGGACAACGTGAAGCTGCTCGGCTTCGTGCCGGACAACCATCTCGCCGCGCTGTACCGCGCGGCGACGGTCAGCGTCGTGCCGACGGTCGCGCTCGAAGGCTTCGGGCTGATCACCGTCGAATCGCTCGCGTCCGGCACGCCGGTGCTGGTCACGCCGGTCGGCGGGTTGCCGGAGGCGGTGGCCGGGCTGTCCGACGATCTCGTGCTGCCGTCCACCGGCGCGGACGCGATCGCGGAAGGGCTCGGTGCCGCGCTGTCGGGTGCGATCACGCTGCCCGACGAGGCCGCGTGCAAGCGCTATGCGCGCGATCATTTCGACAACGCGGTGATCGCGCGGCGCGTGGCCGGCGTGTACGAAGAGGCGATCCAGGCGGCAGGTTGAGCGCCCGTGGCGCGTAATCGGCGCGCCGAACGGGAAGCCGAACGGGAAGCCGAACGGGAAGCCGAACGGGAAGCCGAACGGGAAGCCGAACGGGAAGCCGAACGGGAAGCCGAACGGGAAGCCGAACGGGAAGCCGAACGGGAAGCCGAACCGGCCGCGCATGCGCGGCCGGTTCGCGTGCCGGCCGCCTGCGCGGGGCCGGCTGGTTCTCCCCGTCCGATGCGCGACGCCGGCACGCGTCACGCGCGCCTGAGCGTCGCGGCCCAGACGCCGAGCGCCGCCACGCTCACGACCGCGCCGAGCACGCAGACGCCCGTCCATCCGGCGCGCGCATACATCATCGTCGATGCAATCGCGCCGAGCCCGCTGCCGGCCGAATAGAACAGCATGTAGCAGCCGACGAGGCGCGCGTGCGCATCGGGCCGCGTGCCGAGGATCATGCTCTGGTTGACGACGTGGACGGCCTGCCCGCCGACGTCGAGCAGCACGATGCCGACCACCAGCCATGCAATCGACGAATCGCCGAACGCGAGCGGCAACCACGAGCACGCGAGCAGCGCGAGCGCGGCGCCGGTCGTCGCTTCGCCGCGCCCGCGATCCGCGAGCCGGCCCGCGCGGGCGGCGGCCGCCGCGCCCAGTGCGCCGACGAGGCCGAAGGCGCCGATCTGCGTATGCGACATCGCGTGCGGCGGTGCGCTCAGCGGCAGCACCAGTGCGCTCCAGAAGATGCTGAATGCCGCGAACATCAGCAGCGCGATCGCGCCGCGCACGCGCAGCACGCGTTCATCGCGCAGCAGCGACACCATCGATTGCAGCAGCGCCGCGTAGCCGATGCGCTCGCGCGGCCCGTTTTCGTCCGGCAACAGTCGCGACAGCACGGCGAGCATGGCGATCGCGAGCGCGCCGGATACCAGATAGACGGCCCGCCAGCCCGCGATGTCGGTGACGACGCCGGCCAGCGAGCGTGCGGCCAGCAGCCCGACCACGACACCGCCTTGCGCGGCACCCACCACGCGCCCGCGTTCGCCGGCGCCCGCGAGCGCGGCCGAGCACGCGATCAGCCCTTGCGTCATCGCGGTGCCGAGCAGCCCGACCGCGACCATCCCTGCCAGCAGCGCGATGCGCGTCGACGATGCGGCGACGCCGATGCAGGCCGCCGTCAGCAGCAGAAGCTGCACGGCGATCAGGCGCTTGCGGTTCAGCAGGTCGCCGAGGGGCACGACGAACAGCAGCGCGAGCGCACAGCCGAGCTGCGTCGCGGTGATGACGCCGCCGACCGCCGCCTGCGACACGCCGAAATCCCGCGCGATCGAATCGAGCAGCGGCTGCGCGTAGTAGACATTCGCGACGCTGGCCGCGCAGCAGACGGCCAACGTCGCGACGCGCGCCGTGGACAGGGTGCCGACTGCGGCCGGATGCGCGGCGGGCGCGGATGCGTTCGGTGCAACGGTGCCGGAACGACAGGAAGACGCCATGGATTTCCTCGCGCAAAGTAGTTGCAAATTGAAACTGGTGTGAGTGTAGGAAAAGTAGTTTTAAAATGCAACCTGTTGTGCGGCGGGCGAGACGTCCGTGCACGGATGGCCGGCGTTGCCGCGAAGGCGGCCGGCACGATTGCGGAGAGGCACATGGCCAGGCAGAAAAGTCTTGCGGATTCGCCGTGCCCGGTGGCACGGGCGACCGATATCGTCGGCGATCGCTGGGCATTGCTGATCGTGCGCGATGCGTTCGACGGGGTGCGCCGGTTCGGCGATTTCCGCGCGAGCCTCGGCGTCGCGAGCAATATCCTGTCCGACCGGCTCAGGATGCTCGTGGATGCGGGCGTGTTCGACGTCGTGCCGGCGTCGGACGGCAGCGCGTATCAGGAGTACGTGCTGACCAGGAAGGGCGAAGGGCTGTTCCCGGTGATCGTGATGCTGCGGCAGTGGGGCGAGGCGAACCTGTTCGCGCGAGGCGAGCCGCATTCGGTGCTGGTCGACCGCCACACGGGGCGCGCGATCCGCAAGCTCGCGCTGCGCCACGACGACGGCCGGCCGGTGAAGGCGGGCGAGACGGTCGTGAAGAAGGTCGGCGACGAAGCGGGCGCACGGCGGCGATGAGCGTCGTGCGCGACGGCTGCACGGTCGGATAGACTGTCGCGATCGTCGCCGACCGGAACTGCATCGCCATGTCCCATCCGCTGGATTCCGCCGCTTATCGGCTGTTGCTCGACCTGCAGCGGCGCATTCACGACCACTGCGAGCGCGAGGGCGCCGAGGACGGGCGCGACCATGCCGATCCCGCGGAGCCGCTGTGGCAGACCGATTTCAACCATGTCACGGTCGCGCCGATGCGGGCGGGGCTGCACGTCCGGTACTTCGGCGGCGCCTGGGAGGAACCGTTCGACTGGACGCTGCAATGTCTGGCGTTGCGGGACGTCGCGGATCTCGTGACCGACCTCGCGTTCAGCGGCATCGACGAAGGGGCGAACGGTACGCGCGAATGGGATTTCGGGCCGCTGCTCGATTCGGATGCGCGCTTCCCGATGCTGCGCTCGCTGTATGTGCGGCCGACCGAGCCGGCCGATCACAACCAGTCGATGATCGTGCGTCGCGACCTGATCATGCAGGAGGGCGGCGAGATTGCCCGCTTTGCCGCGAAGGCGCCGTTTCTCGCCGAGCTGACGGTGCCGAACGCGCCCGATGCGCGCTTCTTCGATGTGCCGCTTGCGCATCTCGAGCGGCTGCGCATCGGCGGCGGGGACGACACGCAGCAGTTCATCGATCGCCTGGCGGATTGCGACAACCTGCCGTCGCTCGGCTGGCTCGATTTCTCCGAGTCGACCGCATTGCATTCGACGTGGAAGCGCGAGCGCGACGCCGGCAGCGTGACGTCGTTCGACGCCTACGAGCGCCTGCTGAAGAGCCGCGCCGGCCAGCGGCTCCGCAGGCTGACGCTGAGAAACACCTGTCTCGACCGGGAGGCGCTCGAAGCGCTGCAGGCGCTGCATCCGCGGCTGTCGTTCATGGTGATCCAGGCCGGCAGCGGCGGTTACGTGAGTCACTTCAAGGACAACGTGTTTCCGTGGCGTCACCTGATCCAGCGGGATCCCGGCGACGCATGACCGCAGCCGTTCAATCGGCCGCCGGCACGGCCTGACGCACGGACGATGCGCCGCGATGCGCATCGGGCCGCACCAGCGTCGCGAGCAGCGCGGCGGCGACCAGCAGCGCGACCGACACGGCCGTTTCGATCCGCAACCCGTCCACGACCTGCGCCGCGCCGCCGCCGCCGGCGAGTGCGCCGAATGCGGCCACGCCCATCGCGCCGCCGGCCTGCCGCGCGGTATTCAGCACGGCCGACGCGATGCCGGCCCGTTTGGGCGCGACCGACGCGAGCACGGCGGTCGTCATCGCCGGCACCGCGAAACCCATGCCCGACGGAATCAGCAGGAACGGCACGAGCAGGACGGCCAGCGGCGTCGACGCGTCGATGAAGTGCAGCGATCCGTAGCCGAGCGCGGCGACGAGCGCGCCCGCCAGCATCGGCGCGCGCGGGCCGTGACGTGCCACGACGCGGCCGCTCGCGAGGTTCGACAGCAGGAAGCCGCCCGTCAGCGGCAGGAACGCGAGGCCGGCCTGCAACGCCGATTCGCCGCGTGCGCGTTGCAGGTACAGCGCGAGCACGAACACGGTGCCGTAGTACGTGAGGTTCACGCAGATCCCGAACAGCACGGCCGCGCTGAAGGTGCGATGGCGGAACAGCGACAGCGGCAGCATCGGCGTGGCCGTCCGCGTTTCCACCGCGACGAATGCGAGCGCGGCGAGCGTCGCCAGCGCGAAACCGCCGGCGACGACCGGATGCGTGAAGCCGAGCGGACGCCATTCGATCACGGCGCCGGTCAACGCGGTCAGCATCGCGATCGCGATGAGCTGGCCGCGCAGGTCGAGTGCGCGGACGGAGCGGGATGGCGCGGCCGGCGTTGCCGCTGCACGGCGCGCGGGTATCCCCGCAAGGGCGGCCGCCAGCCCGGCCGCACACAGCGGCAGGTTCACGAGGAAGATGCCGCGCCAGCTCCACGCCGCGATCAGCAGGCCACCGACGACCGGGCCGGCCGCGATCGAAATCGACCCGGCCGCCGTCCACCAGCCGACGGCCCGCGCGCGCAGGCGCGGGTCGTGCCGGCACGCGTCGTTGAGCAGGGCAAGCGAATTGGGCAGCATCGCCGCGGCGCCGACGCCTTGCAGTGCGCGCGCCGCGATCAGCATCGCGGGCGCGGTCGCGGCGCCGCATGCGAGCGACGCAAGCGCGAACAACACGAGGCCGGCGATGTACAGGCGGCGCGCGCCGAAGCGGTCGCCGAGCGCGCCGCCCGACAGCATCAGTACCGCGAACGCGAGCGTGTACGCATCGACGACCCATTGCAGGCCGGCGACGGGCAAGCGCAGGTCGCCGGCGAGATGCGCGAGCGCGATGTTGACGATCGTCACGTCGAGCTGCGTGACGACGAAACCGGTGCTGACGGTCGCGACGACGCGGGCGAGCGCGGGCGGGAAGGTGGAGGAGGGGATGGTCGTGTCCATGCGCCAATCGTAGGGCGCGGCCGGCCGGCGATGTTTCAGCGGGACGTGAAGCGTCGAAGCGCCGGGGGCGAAGCAGCAGGGCGGCGAGGGGGACGAAGCGGGGACGAAGCGGGGACGAAGCGGGGACGAAGCGGGGACGAAGCGGGGACGAAGCAGGGACGAAGCAGGGACGAAGCAGGGACGAAGCAGGGACGAAGCAGGGACGAAGCAGGGACGAAGCAGGGACGAAGAAGAGACGAAGAAGGAGCGAAGAAGGAGCGAAGAAGGAGCGAAGAAGGAGCGAAGAAGGAGCGAAGAAGGAGCGAAGAATGTTGCGCGTGGGCCGACGTGAGCGCTGCGTGCCCAACCGTGCCGCTACGACCCGTGTTGACGCGCGCTCAGCGCGGAACCCTGGCTGCGTTCAATGCCGCTCGCCGCGCCAGCGACCCGGCGCAACGCCGAAGCGCTTCGTGAACGCATGCGTCAACGTGCTTTGATCCGCGAAGCCGACCATCCCGGCGATATCGACGAGCGGATACCGGCCATCCGCGAGCAGGATCACGGCTGCGTCGAGCCTCAGCCGCTGCAGGTAGCGATGCGGCGTTTCGCCGAACGCATCGACGAACAGCTGATGAAAGCGGCGCATCCCGTAGCCGCAGTGCGCGGCGAGATCGGCGATGCGCAGCGGCTCGGCGAGCCGCGCGCGCAACCAGCGGTCGATGCGCGCGAAATCGAGGCCCGATGCGGGCGCGGCGATGTCGCGTTCGTCGAGCAGCGCGCCGCACAGCCGGGCGGCGGCCTGCCACTGGAAACGGTGCGCGGCCGCGTGCGGCGCGTCGGCGGCAGGCGCTTCGAATTGTGCGGCCGCCGCCGCGATCTGCGCGACCAGTGACGTCAGGGCCGGATCGATTGCCACGGCGCGCGCGCTGTCGAACAGCCGCTGCGGCACCGCGAGTGACGCGAGGGGAAGATTGAGCACGAGCTGGCGATTCTCGCCGAGGCCCGCGTAATCATGGCGCGCGCCGGCCGGAACCAGCCAGGCGCGGTGCCGGTCGAGACGCTGGCTGACGCCGTTCACCGCCATCACCATCGCGCCGTCGATGCCGAGCACGATCTGGTGAAAGTCGTGCACGTCCGACGCTTCGAGCGCGTCGTAGCGTTGCAGCGCGACGGTAGGGGACGGAAGGTGTGCCATGGGGCGGGGCGTCAGCCGGGGGCTCGTGTGCCGTGTCAAATGGCGAGCAGTTCGACTTCGAACACGAGCGTCGCATTCGGCGGAATCACGCCGCCTGCGCCGCGCGGGCCGTAACCGAGTTGCGGCGGGATCGTCAGGCGACGCACGCCGCCGACCTTCATGCCCTGCACGCCTTCGTCCCAGCCCTTGATGACCATGCCGCCGCCGAGCACGAACGCGAACGGGTCGTTGCGATCCTTGCTCGAATCGAATTTCTGACCGTCGGTCAGCCAGCCCGTGTAGTGGACGCTGACGGTCTGGCCGGCTTGCGCTACGTCGCCGGTGCCTTCGGTCAGGTCTTCGTATTTGAGGCCCGATTCGGTCGTGATGACAGACATGACTTCTCCTGAAAAAGGATGGGTAAAACCGCTATTGTAGGCGAGCGCGCAGCGGGCCGCCGCTCATGGCTTTCGGCCGGTCGCACGCGTATCGCGGACGGCGTCGGACCGTCGCGGCCGCGATCGCGCGGAACACAAATGGAACGCGCGTTTGAATTTCCGGCCAGCCCCGCGACCGAGGTTGCACCGCGCGAGTGCGACGCGTGTATGAATCGGTGCTACCGGGGAGCTCGGCCGCATGCCACGCTGGGTTGCCGGATTCCGTGAAATGCCCGCCACGCGGGGCTTCCGGGCCACCGCTGCGATGCGGTGCCGACTGCCGCGAATGGCTCGCGTGCGGTCACGTGCGTTCGAATCCCGCCGTGTCCGGACGCCGTTCGAACACCGTTTTTTCCGCCTTTTCGACCGTGCCCTGTTTGGAAGCGCGCATCTACCGCGCGGCTTGCGCGCGTCGCCGCGGGCGGCCTATCTTTACAGCTGTCGATGTCAAGATTTTGGCGGTGCGCGATGCGCCGCCCGGGCCCGCGCCGGCCGCGTCGGACGACGCGCCGGGCCGCTCCGGAACCAGGAGAACGATGAACATGAAGTCAGCCGCTTCCGCCACCGCAGCCGGGATCATGCCGGTGCGCCGCGACCTGCGCTTCGACCTGCCGGTCGAACGCGCGAAGGACTGGCATGGCCTCGGGTCGCACGTGACCCATTTCTTCAACGCGCTGTCGCTGCTGTTCCCGGCCGGCGAGCGCTTCTTCATGGATTCGGTGCGCAACTATCGCGACCGGATCGACGATCCCGTGCTGAAGCAGCAGGTGCTCGGCTTCATCGGCCAGGAGGCGATGCACACGCGCGAGCACGTCGAGTACAACGAGCTGATGCAGGCGAACCACCTGCCCGCGCGCAAGCTCGACAAGCGCGTGTGGGCGGTGCTCGGCTACATGAAGCGCAAGCTGCCGCATTCGGTGCAGCTCGCGCACACGGTCGCGGCGGAGCACTACACGGCGATGCTCGCCGACTGGCTGCTGCGCGACCCGACGCGCCTGGAGGGCTCGGTCGAAGGCTACCGTCAAATGTGGATCTGGCACGCGCTCGAGGAAACCGAGCACAAGGCCGTGTCGTTCGACGTGTGGAACACGGCGATGGCGCCGGGGCTGCGTCGTTACCTGATCCGCATCGGCGTGTATCTGCTGACGACGCTGACGTTCTGGCCGACCGTGTTCCTGATGCACGCGACGCTGCTGTGGCGCGATCGCGGCGCCGGCCATCACGTGCGCGGCATGCTGCGGATGATCGCGTTCCTGTACGGGCCGCGCCGCGGGCTGTTCCCGCGCATCGCCGGCGAATGGCTGAGCTTCTTCCGGCCGGGCTTCCATCCGTGGGATCACGACAATCATCACCATCTCGCGCGCGTCGACGCGCTTGCCGCCACCTACGGCGAACACGGCGGCACGCCGGCCGGCCGTGGCCGTGCGAACGCACCGGCGCCGCTCGCATCGGGACGTTGACCCCGCCGCTGCGCCGGCGTGCGCGGGATCGGGCCGAGCATGTTGCGTTCCTGCATCAGCCGGCTTCCTCTGACGATTGACCGAAATCAATTCGAACCGGCCGGGCGGGCGTCCCGGCGGCCGGTCGACCGGCCGCGCACGCATGCGCGGCCGGGCCGATCCTGTCGGTGCCGCATCGCCCGCGAACTCCGTGCGCCAGCACCGGCGCGGCTTTGCGCGTCGCGCGGCCACCCATGGACCGCCCGCGCCGCGCACGCCACCGGGATAACACCCATCTAGCCGCGCGCCGGCCACATCGATATACCGTTGATGACACTGTCCACCTCACGCGCGATTCATGCACGGGGGGATTTTATTCGGACGGAAATGCGGCCAATATGTCGGTTCGATCGAGGTTCGTCGCACGCGGCGGCGAGCCGGGCGCGCGATACCAATGCCAAGCGGGGAACAACGATGGTTGCTAGGTCACCTGAGGCAAACGGGCACACGGTGCCCGAGATGACGCATGTGTCCGTCACCGCGCCCGAGGATGGACGCAAGCTGTTCGTGATCATGCGTTCGCCCGACGAGCCGTTGCTTGCGCAACTGCGCGGGCTGGGCTGGGAAATCTCCGTCGCGAAGACAGCCGGCGCCGCGCAGAACATGACGTCCGGCGTGAGCGTCGCCGCCGGGCTGGTCGATTTCTCCGGGTTCACGTCGCGCGAGTATCCCGCGCTGAAGGCATGCCTGAGCCAGCCGTCGATCGGCTGGATTTCCATCGCCCAGGCCGGTGTCACGATCGGCCCGGCCGTGCGCGAGCTGATCCGCAGCTACTGCTTCGACTACGTGACCCTTCCGTTGCCGTACGAGTGGATTTCGCACGTGCTCGGCCACGCGCGCGGGATGGCCGCGCTCGATCGCGTCGATGGCGCGGCCTACGCGGCGTCGATCGGCGAACACGGGATGATCGGCAACTGCGAGGCGATGCAGCAGCTGTTCAGCACGATCCGCAAGGTCGCGAAGACGGACGCGAGCGTGTTCATCTCGGGCGAGTCGGGCACCGGCAAGGAGCTGACGGCGCTCGCGATTCACGAGCGTTCCGGCCGCGGCAAGGGGCCGTTCATCGCGATCAATTGCGGCGCGATTCCGCATCACCTGCTGCAGTCGGAACTGTTCGGCTACGAGCGCGGCGCGTTCACCGGCGCGAACCAGCGTCGCGCGGGCCGGATCGAATCGGCGAACGGCGGCACGCTGTTTCTCGACGAAATCGGCGACATGCCGGTCGAAAGCCAGGCGAGCCTGCTGCGCTTCCTGCAGGAAGGGAAGATCGAGCGGCTCGGCGGGCAGGAATCGATTCCGGTCGACGTACGGATCATCTCGGCCACCCACGTGGATCTCGACGGCGCGGTCGAGGCCGGGCGCTTTCGCGCCGACCTGTATCACCGCCTGTGCGTGCTGCGCATCCACGAGCCGCCGCTGCGCGCGCGCGGCAAGGACATCGACATCCTCGCGCACTACGTGCTGCAGAAGTACAAGGCCGATAGCGGCCGCAAGATCAGCGGCTTCACGTCGGCCGCGCTCGACGCGATGCGGCGCTACGAGTGGCCCGGCAACGTGCGCGAGCTGATCAACCGCGTGCGGCGCGCGATCGTGATGGCCGAGAGCCGGTTGCTGACGCCGCACGATCTCGGGCTCGATACGCCGGGCGAAACCGAACCCGTGACGCTCGAACAGGCGCGGGCGTTCGCCGAGCGCACCGCGATCGAGAATGCGCTGCTGCGCAACGATCACCGCATCAACAAGGCCGCCGCCGAACTCGGCATTTCGCGCGTGACGCTCTACCGGATGATGATCGAGCACGGGCTGAACGATCACGACAACAACGGCGGGAACGGCGACAACGGCGGGCACGACGGTGCGCCGTCCGGCGACGCGGGGCATCAGCGGGTCGGCTGAGCGGCGCACGCGCGACGCGTGAGCCGGTTCAGCGATAGGTCCAGAGCCGGTGCAGCACGAACGTGACGGGCGGTACGCACAGCACGACCGCGACGACGCTCCACGCGTGTGCCAGCCCGAGCGTCACGGCGCCGTGCGCAAGCACCATCGTCACGACGAGGCCGACCATCGCGACGGCGAGAAAGCGCATGAAGTTGCCCCACGTCACGGGCGACGAAAAACTCCACAGCGTGTTGGCGAGATACGAGAACGCGGTCGAGCAGGCGAACGCGACCGCATTCGCGGTCACGGGCGTCGCGTCGAACAGCGCGAACATCGCGGCCGCGATCAACGCATGCAGCGCGGTCGAACCGAGGCCCGACACACCGAAGCGAATCAGTCTGGCGCGTTCGGCGATATAGAGGGTACGGATCATCGGCGGGGCGATCGTTCGGGCGGTGGGGCGGCGTGCGGGGCGTCGTCGTGCGGCACGGCATCCGCCGGCCGGAGGCGCCGATGCGAACGCGACGCGCGCCGGTTTCGCAGTATAGCCGTGCGCCCGGCCGGCCCGGCCCCGGCGGATGGTTAGCGCGGGCAACCCGCGGCCCGCGTGCTGCCGACGGCATGTAAAGCACATGAAACATTTCGCGTCGGCGGCCATGCGAATTTGCATCGCGAATCGGCGTGAACGGCCGGCCGTCCATCGGTAAAAATGCCGTGCTTCATTGTTCAGCCTTATCCGGCAAGGCAGGGCCGCCACGCGGCCGGCGCGTGCCGCGCGCCGCGTGTTTCAGTTTCGTAACTTCCCGCATTCGGCACCCGTTCCGGACGCCACGCTGCCCGGCCGGCCCCTTGTCCGGACGGGCTCGCGCGAAGCTGGCCCGCTCCTTGCGAATGTGGGCGTGCGAAGGTCGACGATGCACGGTCCGTCCGGTTCGGCAGCGAACCCTGTCAGTACCGGCCAGGACACGGTCCGCGGGGATGCGGCGGCGGAGCGCGGCGCAACAGCCGCGATCCGGCGAGCACGGAGCGTCGTCGCCTGATCGTCGGGGCACCGGCCTGGTCCGGTTGCCGGAACAACCATCAGACTGATACGGGGTAGAAAAATGATCGATCGCCACACGCCGCGGCCGGCAGGCCGCGATCGCAGTGATGCGGAGCATTGCCGGTCGCATGTCGTTCTCTCGGCCGGCCGGCATGCATCGACAGGCCATCTCTCCGCGCCCGGTGCGAGGCGGATCCGGCTGATTGCCGGTCATCCACGCCGGGTCGGTACTTTCCTGCACGCGAACCCGATTCGCAAGGGCATGTGCGCTCGGGCGCCGGTACCTCGACGCCCGGTCTTCGCCTATTGACCGAAACCGCACGATATCCGTTCGCGCCGGGCATCGTCGCCGCGAACGATTGATCTGCAATCCGAATGAAGCGCGAGGGTCTTGCCGCGCGTGCGACGGATGATGCATTCGATGCGACGGCAAACGGCGTCATGCCGTTGCCGTCCGGTGGTGAGGGGAGGGGCGGTCGGACGCGCGCGACGGGAGTGGCGCCCGTACGCGCGCGACGCCGTTTCAGCCGCCGTAGATGTCGAAGTCGAAGTACTTCGACGCGAGCCGCTTGTAGGTGCCGTCCTTGACCATGTCGAGGATTGCGCCGTCGATCTTCGCCTTCAGGTCGGTGTCTTCCTTGCGCAGCCCGATGCCGGCGCCGATGCCGAGCACCTTCTCGTCGACGAGCTCCGGGCCGACGAACGTGTAGTTCGCGCCGCGCGACGATTTCAGGAACCCGATCGCGGCCTGTACTTCATCCTGCAGCGCCGCGTCGAGGCGGCCCGAGGTCAGGTCCGCGTACACGCCGTCCTGGTTCTGGTACGACACGACGTTCGCGCCTTGCTTGCCCCAGTACGCCTTTGCGTACGTTTCCTGCGTCGTGCCCTGCTCGACGCCGATCGATTTGCCCTTCAGCGATTCGGCCGTCGGCAGCAGCGGCGAGCCCTTCTTCACGACGAGCCGCGTCGGCTGGTTGTAGATCTTCGTCGTGAAGCCGATCTGCTGCGCACGCTGCGGCGTGATCGACATCGACGACAGCACCGCGTCGAACTTCTTCGCCTTCAGCGCCGGAATCATCCCGTCGAAATCGTTCTCGAGCCACACGCACTTCGCCTTCAGGCGCGCGCAGATCTCGTTGCCGAGGTCGATGTCGAAGCCGACGAGCTTGCCGTCGGGCGCCTTCGACTCGAACGGCGCGTAGCTGGCGTCGGTGCCGAAGCGGATGGTGGTCCAGTCCTTCGCGACGGCGGGGCCTGCGGATACCGCGAGCAGGGCGATCGAAACAGCGGCAATCAGTCTCTTCATGGTGCGTTCCTTGGCGGGGTGCTTCCGGTTCTGTGCGACACGGTTTCACGGACCCGAGCCGCATCTGCGCGCGGTGTCCGCACGGCCATTAACGCAGAAAATAAAATCAGAGTCCAGAATGGACAAAAAATATCGTTTTGCCGGATGCGTGAACAGTCGCCGGGTGCCGACCCTTGCAAAAATACGAAAATGGACTAATCTTGTTAGTAAATTCGTTTCGAGACTAACGATCATGTCACAGCCCGCCTACGAATCGCACTCCTCCCCGCCGCAGGCCTCGGTCGCGCAGATGTCGGCGGCCGGCCTGCGTGCGTTTTTCAACATCGCGCGCGACTGGGAGCTGACGATCGACGAACAGATCGTGCTGCTCGGGTCGCCCGGCCGTTCGACGTTCTTCAAGTGGAAGGCCGCGCCGGAATCGGCACGGTTGCCGCGCGATACGCTCGAGCGGCTATCGCTGCTGCTCGGCATCTACAAGGCGTTGCAGATCCTGCTGCCGCAGCCGGCCGCGGCCGATGCGTGGGTCAAGCGGCCCAACGACGCGGCGCCGTTCGGCGGCAAGCGCGCACTCGACCGGATGCTCGCCGGCAACGTCGGCGATCTGGTCGCCGTCCGCCAATATCTCGACGCGATGCGAGGTGGCTGGGCGTGACGATGCCGATCCAAGCACAACAATGGCCCACGACCGCGGTCGACTGGGCGCCTGCCTATCGCGTGATCCCCACCCGTTTCCCGGCAATCAACCTGTTCGACCGCGTTGCGTCGGCGGACGATTTCGACGCGCTGTACGCGCTCGAATCGCTGACCAACGACCGCATTCGCAACGAAGTCGGCACGCTCGACCTCGTCCCGCCCGCCGAACGTCGCTACGGGCAAGGCTGGGGGCCGATCATGGCCGCGTTCACGCACCTGAATCCGCAGGGCAGCCGTTTTTCCGACGGCAGCTACGGCGTGTTCTACTGCGCGCGCTCGCGCGATACGGCGATCGCCGAAACGCGTTATCACAGCGCGCTGTTCCTGGCGGCGACGAAGGAGCCGCCGATGCGCCAGCAGATGCGGCTCTATACAGTGATCGCGCAAGGCGACGTAGCTGACGTGCGCATGTGGCCGAAACGCGATCCGGCGTTGCTGCACCCGCTCGATTACAGCGCCGGGCAGGCACTCGGCCGCGCGGTGCGCAATGCCGGCGGCGCGGGGATCGTCTATCCGTCGGTGCGCGACCCGCGCGGCGAGTGCCTGGCGGCGTTCCGCACCGCGCTGCTGCGCGATTGCCATCACGCGGCCTACCTCGAATACAACTGGAACGGCTCGGCCGTCGATGCGGTGTTCGAACTGAACCAGGTCGGCTAACGTGCGCTCGCGGGCATCAGGGCATCAGGGCATCAGGGCAGCGGCCAGTCGCCCGCGTGGCGTTCGCGCGCCTCGGCCTGCGTCATCGACCAGGTGCGCCCGGTGCGCGGCTCGACGAGCGTGAGCCGCCCGGCCGGTGCGAACGCACCCGTGTCGATGAACCACTGCGCGCCGATCCGCTGTGGTGCGCGCACCGGCGTGTGCCCGGTGCAGGTCAGCGACAGCCCGGCCTGCCGCGCCGGATCGGCGAGCCCCTGGACGAGATCGCGGCCCCAGATCAGCCGTTCGCGCACGTCGTGCGAATAGTTGCCCGTGTCGAGATCGGCGTCCGAGCCGAAGAATTCCGCATGCAGCACGTTGAAGCGCCCGGGACCGTCGCCGATCACGCGCACCAGCGGCAGCGCGTCGACGCGCGCCGCGTGAGCGTGCAGCCGTTCCGCCGGCAGGTCGGCGCCCCAGTCGCCGCCGATTCCGCGCCACGCGTCGGGCGACAGCTTGCCGCGCGCCACGAGGCTCAGCACTTCCTCGTGATTGCCGCGCACGACGTGGCACCATGGGCGGTCGAGCAGGTCGAGCGTGGTTTCGGATGCAGGGCCGCGGTCGACGAGGTCGCCGACCGAGAACAGGCGGTCGCGAGCCGGATCGAAGCGGGTGTCGTGCAACAGCGCGCGCAGCACATCCACGCAGCCGTGCAGGTCGCCGACGACGAAGTCACGGCCGGCCGTATTCGCGGGATGGTGGCAGAGGGGGGCGGTGGCAGTCATCCCATTATCTTAGGCGCTCGCGCCCATCGCCACGTCACGACGGAATGACGATAATCGGGGCGCTACCCGCCGGTGCGGCGCGGCGGGGCGTCCCGCGCGTCGGCCGAACCCTTTCCATCTGCTTTCGGAATCACACAATGACGTTTTATCCGCAGGTATTACGCAACCGGCCGCGCATGGTCGCGGCGTTCGTCGCGGGCGTGCTGTGCGCGGTGCTGCTGCCGTTTCCGCTGCGTCCGACCGTGCGTGCGCTGATCGGCTGGGATTGCGCGATCTGGCTGTATCTCGCGCTGATGTGGGTGCGCATGGTCACCGCGCACCACTACAAGGTGCGTGAAATCGCGATCCGCGAGGATGAAAACGCGACGACCGTGCTGACGGTCGTCTGCCTTGCGACGGTCGCGAGCGTGGCCGCGATCGCGATCGAACTGGCGACGGCCAAGGGCGTCGGGTTTCGCGCGGGGCTCGGCCATTACGCGGTGACGGGCGCGACGCTGTTCGGCGCATGGTTCCTGATCCCGACGATCTTCACGCTGCACTACGCGCGCCTCTATTACGGCTCGCCATCCAACGACCGCGCGCTGCGCTTCCCCGACAGCAATCCGGAACCCGATTACTGGGATTTCCTGTATTTCGCGTTCACGCTCGCGGTCGCGTCGCAGACGGCCGACGTGTCGCTGGCGAACCGCTCCGCGCGGCGCTCGGTGCTCGCGCAGTCGATCCTGTCGTTCTACTTCAACATGGCCGTGCTCGGGCTGTCGATCAACGTGGCAGCCGGTCTGCTGAGCTGACGCGGGCCGCGGTCGTGCGCTGCGTCATTTGAGAAGCTCGTACGGGCCGCCGCGCTCCAGCGCGCGCCGGTATGCCGGCCGTGCGTGGATCGCGGCGAGAAAGCGCGCGATCGCGGGAAACCGGCCGTCGCCGCCGCGCGCGGTCGCGGCCTCGAGCGGAAAGCTCATCTGGATGTCGGCCGCGCTGAAGCTGTCGCCGACGAACCAGCCGGTGCGTTGCAGCGCACCGTCGACATGGCCGAGATGCAGCGAGATCTGCGGATCGACGAAGCCCGACTGCAGCGTGTCGGCGATCTTGCGCGCGATCGGCCGCGCGAAGAACGGCATCGGTGCGTGCGCGATCCGCAGCGCGACGAGCTTGAGCAGCAGCGGCGGCATCGCCGATCCTTCCGCGTAGTGCAGCCAGTACGTGTAGTCGTGCCGCTCGGGCGTGCCGGGCGGCGGCGCCAGGCGCCCGTTGCCGTAGCGTTCGACCAGGTATTCGATGATCGCGCCCGATTCGGCGTACGTGCGGCCCTCGTCGGTGACGACCGGCGACTTGCCGAGCGGATGGATTGCGCGCAACTCGGGCGGTGCGAGCATCGTCTTCGGGTCGCGCGCGTAGCGCACGATCTCGTACGGCACATCCAGTTCTTCGAGCAGCCAGAGCACGCGCTGCGAGCGCGAGTTGTTCAGGTGATGGACGGTGAGCATGTCGACGCCGGAAGTGGGGGCGGGAACGACATCATACCCAGCGCGGGTGGCGCACATGCGAAACGCGTCGCGCGACGTGGCGCGACGCGTCTGGCCGACCGCGTCTAGCCGACCGCGTCTGGCCGACCGCCCCGATCCATCACGCGCGCCGGACGGCGATCCACGCGCCCCAGAACAGGCTCGCGAAAAAGCGCAGCGGTGCATCGAAGCCCGCATCGCGCAGCAGGGCGAACACGGCTTCCTCGGACGCGGGCGGATCGGCGCCCTTCAGGATCTTCGCGAGTTGCGCGCGCACCGCGTCGGGCGTCGCGCCTTTCATGCGCCAGCGTTGCTGCCATGCGTCGAGCAGGCGAGGGTGGTCCGCGTAGCGGCGATGATTGCCGGCGAGCACGAGCGGCGCGCCGGGTTTCAGGCGTCGCGCGATCGCCTGCAGCAGCGCTGCCTTCGCCTCGTCGCCCGGGACGTGATGCAGCACGCCGATCAGCGTCGCGCCGTCGAACGCGGGCGTGTCGGGCAACGCATCGACACCGTCCTCGACGAACGCCGTGCGCGCGCCGCAGCCCGCGGCCTCGACATTCGAGCGCGCGAGCGCGAGCATCGGCCCGGACGGGTCGACGGCCGTGAACCGCCAGCCCGGCTCGAGCGCGGCCGCCACGCAGATTTCCTGCCCCGTGCCGCCCGCGCCCGCGACGAGGATCCGCGCATCGGGTGCAGCGATTGCCGACGCGAGCATGCACGCGGTGAGTTCATGGCAGGCATCGTAGCCGGCGAGTGCGATGCGGGATTGCTCGGCGTATTCGTGTGCGCGTGCCGGATCGAATTTGGCGGCACTGGCGGGAAGCGACATGGCGGGTTCCTCGGGTCGGGCGCGGACGGTGTGTCCACGAGCATCGCGCAGAGCGTAAGCGTGCACGGCCGGTGCAACAAGGCGAGCAGGCATTCCGGTATGCGGGCTACCTGCCTCGCCGGCGCTTGCCGGACCGCGGGTTTTCCAGGGGTCGATTCGCATTTAATAATGTCCGGGGACGTTGCATTGCAATGGCGAATCCGGCGCATACTCGTTTCTCCCCCCGCCTGGCCGTCGCATGCCGGGCCCCGATGTGCCGCGCCGCTGGCGCGGCCATGCCGCTCGGTACGCACGAGGAGCGCATGATGTCCGATTGTCCGCACGACCCGTATGCGCAGCACTACATTCACTGCCTGCCGTTCGGCGCACAGCCCTGTGGCGCGCTCTGCGCGACGCCGCGCACGCATTTTCGCGTGTGGGCACCGGGCAGCACGCAGGTCCAGCTCGAACTCGATACCGGTTTCGGCCCGTTGCTCGTTCCGATGACGGCCGCCGGCACGAACTGGTTCGAAGTCTTTGCCGATTGCGGCGCGGGGGCGCTTTACCGCTATCGCCTCGACGATACGGTATCGATTCCCGATCCCGCATCGCGCTCGCAACCCGAGGGGCTCAACGGCCCGAGCGAGGTCGTCGATCCGCGCGCGTTCACGTGGCGCAACACGTTCTGGCGCGGGCGCGCATGGGAAGACATCTCGCTCTATGCGATTCGCCCGCACGCGGTGGGCGGCTTCGGCGGCGTGCGCCGGCGCCTGCCGCAACTCGCGCGCCTCGGCGTGACCGCGCTGGAGCTGCTCGCGTCGCCGCACGACAGCCTGCCGTTCGCGCCGCTCGCGGCCGAAGGCGGCCCCGACGCGCTGAAAGCGCTGATCGACGATGCGCACGGCTACGGTCTCGCGGTACTGCTGGAACTCGACTACGCGCGCTTCGGCAGCGGCACCGATGCGCTGCGCCACTACGCGGCGCCGTTCTTCCATACGCGCGACGATCCGCTGCAGGCGTCGCCGCTCGCGCTCGATCATCCGGAAGTCTGCGATTTCTTCTGCGACAACGCGCTGTACTGGATCGACGAGTACCGTTGCGACGGGCTGCGCCTGCGCGAAGCGGACCGGATCGGCGTGTCGTGGCTGCGCGAGATCGCGGACCGCGTGCGCGCGGCGGTGCCGGCCGACCGGCTCATCCATCTCGTACTCGGCAGCGAGCGGCATCCCGCGCATCTTGCCGATACCCATTTCGATGCGCAGTGGAACGGGTGCGGCGAACGCGCGCTGCACCGGCTGACGGGCCGCGACACGTCGGCTCATGAAGGCATTTCCGCGCACCAGTCGATCCACACGCTCGCCCGCGCGCTGACCGCGACCGGGGCCGCATTCCAGCCGGCCGGGTCGGGCGAGGGCATGGCTGCCGACAGCGGGCTGTCGTTGACGTCGCTGGTGCTGTCCGATGGCGCGTGGCGCGACAGCGGGCAGGGCGACCACGGGCAGGAGGCCGGTCTGGCCGCGCTTGCGCTGTCGCTGCTCACGCCGCAGATCCCGTTGATCTTCGACGAAACCGCGCGCGACGCCGATCGCGCGCATTTCGTGCAGTCGGCGCTGGCGGTGCGCGCGAAGCTGATCGCGCCGAGGTTGTCCGATTGCCGGCCGCAGGATGCGCGTGCGCTGAAGTCGGACGGCGACGGCGATGCCGACGCGCTGCTTGCGTCATGGCGGCTTGCCGACGACGAGACGCTGACGATCGCGCTGAACCTGTCGCCCGAGGCGGTGCCGTTCGATGCGCCGAGAGGGCGGGTCGTGTTCGAAACGCCGGCGCGTGCGCGCGACCGGGTCGATGAAGGGGAGTTGCCGCCGTACTCGCTCGTCGCGTGGCTGACGGGTGACGTCAACCGGTATGCACTCACGCACGATGCGCGTCGCATCGACGACGGCGCGTGGCGCGGAATGCGCCCGAACCTGAACGCATGACGACGTGAGGCGGTAATGTCCGAACGGCCGGGCGCATCTGCGCCCGGTTGCGTCGCCGGAAATCCCCGGACTACCAGAACCCGCGAATGCCCGCGATGCCGTGTGCGCCGTGGCGGCGTGCGTCGTCGAGGTGGGACCGTTTCATGCCGCCGAGCGCGAAGACGGGCATCGCGGCCTCGGCGGCCAGCGTGCCGAACTGCGTCCAGCCGAGCGTCGGCGCACCGGGATGGCTGAGCGTCGGCAACACCGGCGACAGCGTGACGAAATCCGCGCCGGCGCGTGCGGCCAGCAGCAGGTCATCACGCGTGTGGCAGGCCGCGGACACCCATCTTCCGGCCGGCAACGGCCGCTGCGTGACGGCGCGCAACGCGGGGCCGTCGAGATGCCAGCCGGCGCCGTCGAGCCGCATCACGCCGGCCGCATCGATCGGGCCGTTCAGCATCAGGTGTGCGCCGGCCGCGTCGCAGTGCGCGAGCGCCGCGGCGGCGAGCTGCGCAAACGCGGCTGCGTCGAGCGATTTCACGCGCAGTTGCACGAGCGTCTCGCCGCGCGCGAGCACGGCCGACAGCCGGTCGAGGAACGCCGCGCAATCGGCGGCCGACGCGGACGCCGGCTCGGGCGTGATCACGCAGCAGCGCGGCAGCGTCGCGTTCATCGCGTGCGCCGGCGGCAGCCACGCGCGGCCGTCATTCGTCGGCCTCTTTCGCGATCTTCGGGTAGACGCGCACGAGCACGATGCGCGGCCCGTTCATCTTCTTCACGACGACGTCGAAGCGGTCGAACGACACGCGCTGCCCTTCGGTCGGCAGGTCGCTGAGCGCCTGGATCACGAGGCCGCCGACCGATTCCGCGCGGCCTTCGTCGATGTCGATGCCGAGCGCCTGTTCGAGCGACACGACGGGCAGGCTGCCCTTGCCCATCAGCGTGCCGTCGTCGAGGCGGCTCCAGTCGGCGTCGCCCTGGCGGAACTCGTCGTGGATCTGGCCGACCAGCGCGCCGAGCAGGTTGTCGAGCGTCAGGAAGCCGATCGGCTTCTCGCCCTTGTTGCCGACCAGCGCGAAGTGCGGTGCGCCCTTGCGGAAACGGCGGAACAGGTCGAGGGCCGGCGTGTCGGGTTTCACGTACTGCACGGGGCGCACGTAGTCGGACAGGTCTTCGAGCGCGGCGCCCGCGTGACGCGCGAGCAGCAGGTCCTTCAGGTGGATCAGCCCGCTCACCTGTTCGCGCGATGCATCCTCGAACAGCGGATAGCGGCTGAAGCGGTGCCGCGCGACGATCTCCATGTTGTCGGGCAGCGGCAGGTCGCGGCGCAGGCCGATCATTTCATGGGCCGGCCGCATCAGGTCCGACACGGTCATCGACGAAAAATCGAGCGAATGCGCGAGCGTGTTCCACTCGTCGTTGCTGTACGTGCCGCGCGCCGGCTGCGCGGTGTTGCCGGCCGTGCTGCGGCGGCTGCGCAGGATCAGCTTCAATTCGTCGGTCGAGTAGTGCGCGTCGCCGCCATGGTCGGCCGACAGCCCGGCGAGCCGCAGCACCGCGTTGGCGCTGTTGTTGAGCACCCAGATTGCCGGGTACATCGCCCAGTAGAACGCATAGAGCGGCAGCGCGACCCACAGGCCGACCTTCTCCGACTGGCGGATCGCCATCGACTTCGGCGCCAGTTCGCCGACGACGATGTGCAGGAACGAGATCAGCGAGAACGCGAACACCAGCGAGATCAGGTGCACGACGCGCTCCGACTGCACGCCGATCAGGTCGAGCAGCGGGGTGAGCAGTTGCGCGAACGCCGGTTCGCCGACCCAGCCGAGGCCGAGCGACGCGAGCGTGATGCCGAGCTGGCACGCGGAAAGATATGCGTCGAGCCGGCCGTGCACGATGCCGAGGATGCGGCCGCGCAGGCCGTGCTTGCGGGCCAGTGTCTTGACGCGCGTGGCGCGCAGTTTGACCAGGCCGAATTCGGCCGCGACGAAGAACCCGTTCAGGGCCACCAGGAACAACGCGCCGATGAGCGCGAAGATCTGTAACAAAGAATCACTCCGGTTATGACAGGCCCGTCAGTATAGAGCCAGAAAGGAATTCGTAATGTGTCGGGCAGCCGCTGGCTTACACCGGCGCCTCGCCGGGGACGGAGAACGTGACGGTGGCGGTTGCGCCATCGGCGAACGCGTCGTGCGAGAACGTGCCGCCGTGTGCCAGCGCGACGCGCTGGCAGAGCGCAAGCGCCCACGCGACGCGTTTCGCGTCGCGCTCGCGCAGCAGCTCGCGTCGTGCAAACGATTCGAACGCGTGCGGCTGCGCGGGATCGGCGAGCGTGTCGGCGTTGACGGTGCATGTGGCGCGCGCGGTGAACTGCACGCCGTCGCGCGCGCACGCGAACGTCACGCGGCCGCCGGCGGCGCTGGCTTCGACCGCGACCGTCAGCATCGTCCAGAGCGCCTGCGCGATGCGTTCGCGGTCGGCGGTCAGCGACGGTTCGCCGTCCGGCAGCGTCGCGTCGAGCGTGACCTGTCGTGCGTCGGCGAGCGCGAAACGGACGAGCGCGAGCGTGTCGTCGAGCAGCGCGCGCAGCGCGAACGGCTGCGGCGCGAGTGCGAGCGTGCGCGTTTCCGCGCGCGGCGCATCGAGCACGTCGTCGATCAGCGCGACCTGCTGGTCGATCCCGGTGCGGATGCCCGCGAGCGCGCGCTGCAGGTTCGGATCGGCGTTGGCGAGCTGGCGCTCGAGCACGTATGCCCAGCTATGCATGGCATTCAGCGGGCTGCGCAGGTCGTGCGATGCGGTGGAGAGTGCCTGGTCGCGCAGGAACAGCGCCGCCTGGGTGGCGTAGTGCGCTGCGCGTTCGCGCAGCAGGTCGGCGGCGGGATCGACGGAAGTGGACGTCACGGAGCGGGCCTGTCGGAAGCGGTTGGCGTGGTTATCACGCGAACCGCCATTATAGGGACGGTGCGTGTCACGCCGGCAGTGCGTCCTCGTCCTTTTTCCGGGCGTCGCCGTTCGGCAGCAACTGGCACGCGAGCAGGCCGGCCAGCATCAGCGCGCAGCCGACGAGCGCGCGCAGCGTCAGCGTTTCGCCGAGCGCGGCCCAGCCGGCGATCGCCGCGAACACGCCTTCCATGCTGAAGATCACGGCTGCGTGTGCGGGCGCGGCGTCGCGTTGCGCGACGACCTGCAGCGTATAGCCGACACCCACCGACAACAGGCCGCCGTACAGCAGCGTCGGCAGTGCGCCGCGCAGCATGGCGCCGCTGACCGGCTCGACGGCGAGGCCGACCGCGAGACACGCCACGCCGCACACGAGGAATTGCAGGAACGCGAGCACGAGCGGATCGTGGCGCTGGGCGAAATGGCCGACGGCCATCACGTGCGCGGCGATGATCACGGCGCCGGCGAGCTGGAACCAGTCGCCGTACAGCACCGAGAAGTGCTCGTCGATACTGAGGAAATACAGGCCGATCGCCGCGAGCAGCGCGCCGAACCACGTGCCCGCGCCGATCCGGTGACGGGCGAACACACCCATCAGCGGCACGATCACGACGTACAGCGAGCTGATGAACCCCGCGTTGGCGATGCGCGTGTACTGCAGGCCGATCTGCTGCAGCGATATCGATACCGCCAGCAGCCCGCCGAGCGCGAGGCCCGGCAGCAGCAGCGCCGGCGCACGGCGGATCGCCGCGAGCTGCGCGCGCGACGCCGTGTTCAGCGTCAGCAGCGGCACCAGCACCAGCGCGCCGAGCAGGAAGCGCAGCCCCGTGAACAGGAACGGCCCGATCACGTCGAGGCTCAGGCGTTGCGCGACGAAAGCCGAACCCCAGATCGCGGCGGCGGCGAGCATCAGCAGGTTGGCACGGAGGTGCTTGCGGGCTTCGGGCTTCATTGGAATTCTTCTGGAGATTGCGGGCGGCGAAACCCGTCAGTTTACGCCGAGATTGCAAGGCTGTCGGCAAACCTGCGCAGCGCGGCGGCGGCGCGTGGGTCGCGCACGCGCGAGTACAGCACGACCTGCGACAGCGGCAGCGGCGGCAGCCCGAATTTCGCGCCGACGTCGACCAGCGTGCGCGGCGCGACACGCCGTGCGAGCGGGCAGACGGCAAGCCCCGCGGCAGCGGCGGCCGTGACCGCCGCGACACCCCCTCCCGTAAAGCGTTCTCGCCACGGCCGCCCCGCGTGATCGAGGGCGCGCAGCGCGGCCGCACGCACGCCGCACGGGCCGGCCAGCACCGCGAGCGGCAGCGGCTCGCCGGCACGCGGTGCCCAGTCCGGCGCGGCGAGCCAGGCCAGCGGCTCGGAAAACAGCAAGGTGCCGTCTTCGCGCGGCGGGTCCTCGCCCGGCTCGTGCCGCACGATCACCGCATCGAACCGGCGTTCGTCGTATTGCGCGAGCAGGTTCGTCGACGTCCCGAGATGCATTTCGAGCGACAGCCCCGGGTCCTGCCGATGCAGGCTCGTGAGCACGGCCGGCAGGTCGGGCACGGCGACATGCTCGCTGACGCCGAGCGCGAGCCGGTGCGTGCCGGCCGAGATCGCGCCGAGCGCGTGGTCGTGCGCGTCGAGCAGCGCGCGGGCGGCCGGCAGGAAATTCTCGCCGTCGGCGGCCAGCTTGACCACGCGCGGCGTGCGCGCGAGCAGCGGCTTGCCGAGGTGCGCTTCCAGCCGTTTCAGCTTCAGGCTCACGGCCGACTGCGTGGTGCCGAGCGCATCGGCGGCGCGCGTGAAACTGGCGAGATCGGCGACCAGCACGAACGCGCGTACGGCATCGAGGTCGAGGACTTTCATTTGCGATGTAAATGGATGAAATATTCATCAATGACTGTTAATTATAGTTCGGCGCGCCTAACCTGACGCTGTGTTTCCGTTCAACGTCAACGTCAACTTCACCGACAGGAGCAGGACCATGCCATTCACCCGTATCGCAGTCCGCGAAGGCAAACCGGCCGCGTACCGCGCGGCGCTCGTCGACGGCGTGCATCGCGCGCTGATGCACACGTTCAACGTGCCCGAGGACGACATCTTCATGGTCGTCACCGAGCATGCGGCCGAGAACTTCGTGTTCGGCCGCCACTACCTCGACATCGAACGCAGCGACGATCTCGTGATGATCCAGATCACCGCGAACAACACACGCACGCTCGAGCAGAAGCGCGCGCTGTACCGGGCGATCACGGACAACCTCGCGCAGCAGCCCGGCGTGCGGCAGCAGGACGTATTCATCAGTCTCGTCGAGGTGCTGAAGGAGAACTGGTCGTTCGGCAACGGCATCGCGCAGTACGCCGTTTGACCTGCGACAGGGCGACAGGGCCAGATCGTTGCCCGCGCGTTTTTGCGGCGTGTACTATGGAAGGAGCTTCACGGACGACGCCGGCGCGATCGGAAGACCGCCGGCGCTTCTTCATGTGCAGGAGCCTCCATGTCGCGTGTGCTGGAAATCGTGTTGTCGCTGTCGCTGGAAGGGTGGCCGGCCAAGGTCGCGGGTCGCGCCCGCGGCGCGCAGCGTGATTTCGGTGCCGAACTCGTGCGCGCGTGGCGGATCTGCCCGCAGGTCCGGATGCGCCGCGGCCATGAGCGCGTGACGATCGAGCCGTGCCAGATCGAGGAGGCCGAGCCGAGCCCCGGCGCAAGCTGGTGGACGTGGGTCGAGTCGAATGCGCATGGAAGGCGGGTCGTTGCGTCGCGCACGAAGGTGTTTGCGCCAGGGGTCACGGCGCGCGAACTGTTCGACGCGGAGCATGCGGGCATCGTCGTCGCGATGCCGTTGCCCGTACCCGAGGCGGCAGGCGCAGCGACGGGCGAAGTCGACGGCGTCGCGCCGGATACGACCGGGTGCCCGGAGGCCGGCATGCAGCCGGAATCGTCGGCGTTGCGCCTCGTCGGCGAGCGGCGGCGCGGGCGGTGGGCCGACGACGGCGGCGTCGTGGTCGAGATGACGCTCGACGACGTCACGTTGCATCGCGGCGGCGAGCCGCCGCGCCGCTACGTCGAACTGCGTCTTGCCGCGCCGGACTGGGAAACCCTGGCCGCGCGCACGGCCGCGCTGCACGCGTTGTTTGCCGCGGCGCGCGAACTGAGCGGCGCGTGGCCCGCATTCGTCCAGCTGACGAGCGTGATCGATCGCGCATGTGCGGCCGAGCCGGCCGCCAGTGGGCCCGTCAAGGCGCAGCCCGTCGACCTGACCGGCGTGCGCACGCAGCGCGCCGCGCTGTTCGCGTTGTCCGGCGACATCACCGCGCAATGGCTGGGCAACGAGGGCGGCGTGCTCGAGTACGACGATCCCGAATTCGTGCACCAGATGCGGGTCGCGCTGCGCCGCCTGCGCACGTTGATGCGCTTCTTCCCGCGCTTTGCCGACCGCCAGTGGCGGGACACGCTCGGCGTAGACATGCACTGGCTTGCCGCGCTGCTCGGCACGGTGCGCGACTGGGACGTGTTCGCGACCGAAAGCCTGCCCGCGCTGATCGCAGCCGACGGCGGCGACGGCGAATGGAACGGCACGCTCGACGCCGCGCGCGCGCAGTGTGTCGCGGCACGGGGCGAGCTGCGGCAGGCGCTGCATTCGGCCCGCTACGCGCGGCTGACGCTCGGCTGGCTCGAATGGCTGGGCTCGCTTGCGCTGCCGCACGCCGAAGACGGCGATGCACCCTCGCTGCGGCGCCACGCGACGAAGCGCGTGCGGCGGCTGTTCGGCGATCTGTACGCGTCGCCATCGCTCACGTCGCTCGACACGGCTGCGCGCCACCAGGTGCGGATCGATGCGAAGCGGCTGCGCTATGCGCTTGAATTCTTCGCGTCGTTGGCATCGCGCCGCACGCGCACGGAGACGGTCAAGACGCTCGCGCGCGTGCAGAGCGTGCTCGGCGAAGCCAACGACACGATAGTCGCGCTGCATCATCTCGAGAAACTGGCGGCGCCGCCGTACCAGCTCGGTTTCGTGCGCGGCTACGGCGCGGCGCTCGAGCAGCGCGCGGCGCGCGACGCCGAGACGCTGCTTGCCAGCCTGCGGCCGCCGAAGCTCGACGGCAAGCCGGGTTGAGCGGCACGCGCCGACTATAATGGCCGCCTGATTCCGGCCCGATTCCGGTTCCGGTCGAATTCCCGCACGTATTCCGATGACCGACGCACCGCATTCTTCCCCGTCCGCCGAACCGCTCGAACTGGGCGGCGAGCTGTGGCTGCGCGCCGGCGAGCAGACGCTCGGCGGTGCCACGCGCATCGCGCTGCTCGCGGCGATCGGCGACACCGGGTCGATCACGCGCGCGGCGAAGGCCGTCGGCCTCAGCTACAAGGCCGCGTGGGATGCCGTCGACACGATGAACAATCTCGCGGGCGAACCGCTCGTCGCGCGTTCGACGGGCGGCAAGGGCGGCGGCGGCACGACGCTGACGCCGCGCGCGACGTCGCTGATCGCCGCGTTCCGCACGATCGAGCGCGAGCATCGCCGGTTCATCGAGGCCGCGAGCGCGGCCGTGGCCGGGTTCGACGTCGACTGGGCGCTGATCGGCCGGATCGGGATGAAGACCAGCGCGCGCAACCAGTTGTTCGGCAAGGTCGCGGCGATCGTGCGCGGCACCGTCAATGACGAGGTCACGCTCACGCTGCCCGGCGGACAGCCGGTCGTTGCCGTGCTGACGCACGAGAGCGCCGATGCGCTCGGCCTGCAGGTTGGCGCGGATGCCTGCGCGCTCGTGAAGGCGTCCTGGGTCGTGCTCGCGGCCGACGATGGCGAGCACGCATTGAAGGTGTCCGCGCGGAACCAGCTGCGCGGCCGCGTGGAAACCGTCGCAGCGGGCGCGGTGAACAGCGAGGTGACACTGGCGCTCGACGGCGGCGGGACGCTGACGGCCGTCGTGACCAACGACAGCGTCGATGCGCTGCAGCTCGGTGCCGGCCGGCGCGCGATCGCGCTGTTCAAGGCGTCGAGCGTGATTCTTGCGGTGACGGGCTGAGCGGCGGCGTACCGGCGCGCTTCGGCCGTTGTGTGACGGACGGAGCGAAGCCGGCGTCGCCGCCGTATCGGTACGGCGCCGGCTTCGTTTCCGCTTTCCGCTTGTGCCGCTGCTGGCGGCTTCTCTCAGGCTCCAACGTACTTGCCACGACGACCACGACCACGGCCTCGCGCGCTCAGGCGACGCGCGTCGGCCACTCGGCGTGCGGCGTCGTCGCCTGCACGCGTCCTTCGCTCAACTGCACGACCTGGTCGCCGAACGCGGCGACGTCGTCGGGATCGTGCGAGATCAGCACCATCGGGATATCGAGCCGCGCCTGCAGCTCGGCGAGCTCGTGACGCATGCGCTGGCGCATTGCGCCGTCCAGTGCGGCGAACGGTTCGTCGAGCAGCAGGATTCGCGGCTGCGCGACCAGTGCGCGCGCGAGTGCGACGCGCTGTTTCTGCCCGCCGGACAGCTGCGACGGATACTGCCCTGCGAGCGCCTCGAGATCGAACGCTTGCAGCCAGTACGCGACTTCCGGCGGCACTGCTTTCGCGCGCGGGTTGCGCAGCCCCGGCGTGAGCCCGAACGCGATGTTCTGGCGCACGTTCAGATGCGGAAACAGCGCGTAGTCCTGGAACAGGTACGCGACGCGGCGTTCGCGGGTCGGCACGTCGATGCGGCGCGCGGCGTCGAACAGCGGTTCGCCGTTCAGCACGATCGTGCCTTCGTCGGGCGACAACAGGCCGGCGATCGCCTGCAGCGTCATGCTCTTGCCCGCGCCGGACGGCCCGAACAGCACGACGCGCTGCATCGTCGCGGTGAACGACATGTCGAGCGTGAAGCGGCGCTCGGCATTCGCGTAGGTCTTGCGGATGTCGACGACGAGGCTCATGCGGGCCTCCGTCGAAGCCGGCCGGCCACGCAAGACGATGGGCGAGGCAGGCGCGTCATGTCAGCTGGCTCCGCCGGGCACGCGACGGCACGAGCCAGCCGGTCGCGAGCAGTACGAGCACGCAGGTGATCGACGTCACCAGCACGAGGAAGTTGGCCGTGTTGTCGTCGCCGGCCTGCACGGCCGCGTAGATCGCGACCGACAGCGTCTGCGTGCGGCCGGGCAGGTTGCCCGCGATCATCAGCGTCGCGCCGAACTCGCCGAGCGCGCGCGCGAACGCGAGCAGCGCGCCCGCGAGAATGCCGCGCGTGGCGAGCGGCAGCGTCACGCGGAAGAACACCGCCGCTTCGCCGAGCCCGAGCGTGCGCGCGGCGCGTTCGAGATGCGGATCGACGCCTTCGAATGCCGCCCGCGCCGATTTCAGGATCAACGGAAACGCGACGACCATCGACGCGATCACCGCGCCTTGCCACGTGAAGACGAGCTCGATGCCGAGCCTGTCGAGCCACGCGCCGAACACGCCGCGCCGGCCGAGCAGCACGAGCAGGTAATACCCGAGCACCGTCGGCGGCAGCACGAGCGGCAGCGTCAGCACGGAATCGACGACGTCGCGCAGCGGCGAGCGCCAGCGCGCGAGCATGAACGCGGCCGCGACGCCGAGCACGATGTCGAGCGCGGTCGCCCAGCCGGCAACCTTCAGCGACAGCAGCAGCGGAACCCAGGCGTCTTGCATCGCGTTACGCTCACTTGCCCGCGGGCTTGAAGCCGAACGTCGACAGCACGGCCTGGCCTTGCGGCGACGCGACGAAGTCGATGAACGACTGCGCCTGCGTGGCGTGGCGGCTGTCCTTGACCACGGCGATCGGGTAGGTGATGGCGGTCTTGGTCGGCACCGTCAGGGCGACCTTCACGCGGCCCGGCATGATCGCCGCGTCGGTGCCGAACACGAAGCCTGCGTCGACTTCGCCGCGTGCGACGTAATCGAGGCTCTGGCGCACGTTGGCGGCCAGTACGCCCTTCGCGCTGACGGCGTCCCACACACCGGCCGCGCGCAGCGCGCCTTCGGTGTAGCGGCCGACCGGCACCGACGCCGGGTCGCCGTATGCGATGCGCTTCACGCCGGATGCGGTCAGGTCGTTCAGCGACGTCGGCGCGGCCGCGTGGCTGTCCGCCGGCACGATCAGCACGAGCGAGTTCGCCGCGAAATCGCGACGCGTACCGGGCACGATCACCTTTTCGTCGGCCGCACGATCCATCGCCTTCTGGTCGGCCGACGCGAACACGTCGGCCGGCGCGCCCTTGGCGATCTGCTGCATCAGCACGTCCGACGCGCCGAAGTTGAACAGCACCTTGGTATCCGGATGCTGCTTCTCGTACGCATCGCCGACGGCCTTGAACGCGTTCGTCAGGCTGGCGGCGGCCGACACGACGAGTTCACCGGCGGCGGAAGCGGGCGCGCTGAACGCGACTCCGGCGGCAAGCGTGGCGATCGGCAGCAGGCGAAGCAGGGTGCGACGAAGCGGACGGACGGTTGAGCGCATGGCGAGTTCGTTTTGAATGGGTGGAAACCGTAATCGTAATATAGGGCGGGTTATAACGCTCGACATACCGCACATGCGAAGGCGCGCATGTAATGGTCAGACCTGAAAAGGAGGGCCGGCCGGGTGGCCGGTCACGTGCGGAGCGTCTGCGACGACGACTGGGTGCGCTGCAGCGACGACGGCTGCGATGCGGGGCGGTAGTTCGGGTTGGCCTTCCAGCGCGCGCGGACGAACGGGCGCTCGTGGCCCGACAGCTGCAGCGCCACCTTGGTGACCCAGCGATGCGACGGCACCGTGATGCCGTGCAGCGCCACGGTGACGAGCGCGAGGCTCGCGACGACCGCGGGCACCGACCAGCGGTGCGGCACCGCGCGCCACGAACCCGCGATGAACGCGAGCGCGGCGATCGCGCCGACGATACAGCCGGTGATCGATTCGGACGGCGAATGCGCGTCGAGCGCGACGCGCGACACGCCGACCGCGACGCCGGCCGCGAGCCCGAGCGCGATGCCGGCGAGCCGCACCGGCGTGCGCGTGCGGATCAGCGCCAGGAAAATCGCGACCGGATAAACCGACGTCGACAGCATCGCATGGCCGCTGAACCCGGTGAAATCCCACTTGCGGATGCCGATGCCCCAGCCGAGGAACGCGATCTTCGTCAGCGCGACCACGCCGATCGCGGCCGCGAGCACGCCGAGCCACGCGGCCGCGCGCTGCCACGAGTAGCCGAGCGCGAGCCAGACGGCGATCGTGATCGCGAGCGGCAAGGTCAGGCCGGCGCCGCCGAACGCGGTGATCATGATCCACAGGTGAGACGACAGGTCGAACATCGGGAAGGGGACGAACGAAGGCGGGGAAGATGCTTAAATCAACGCGCGAGCCGGAAAGAACGACTACAACGGATACAAGCGGCGAAGCCCCAGTATAGCGCCGCGTGCGCCCGAGCCCCGTTTTTTGCGCGGCCGGGAAATATCCGCGTGCAGGAAAAATCCCGGAAACAATGTTATGGTGCATTGCACAAAGTCGAACGCTGCATCCGCTGTGGTGCCCCTATTTTTCCTGACTGCGAGCCCGATCGATGACCAAAAGTCTGACCAAGGTGTGGCTGGGCGGCATGAAACGCATGCTGTCTCCGGCCGCCAAACGCGCGGCGCGCGATGCGCAGCGCATCACACGCGACGCACTCGAGGCGGCGGCGTCTCCCGCCGTATCCGATTCGTCCCCGCCGCGCGAATCGCGCGTGCGCCCGCGCGCGGCCGCATGGGCGGCAGGTGAATGGACGCGTGGCGAACATCCGATGGCACCCGCGCTCGGGCGCCTCGTCCAGCATCTCGCTTACGGCCTCTACGTGCCGCCCGGCCGCCGGCGCGGCGCGATGCCGCTCGTCGTGATGCTGCACGGCTGCCAGCAGTCCGTCGACGAATTCGCGCAAGGCACGCGGATGAACCTGCTGGCCGACAAGCATGGTTTCGCGGTGCTGTATCCGGAGCAGTCGCTGCGCGCGCACGCACATGGCTGCTGGCACTGGTATGAAGATACCGACCGAGCGGGCCGCGGCGAGGCAAGCGCGGTGGCGTCGCTCGTCGACGCGCTCGTCGACGAACACGGTTTCGACGCATCGCGTGTTTATGTCGCGGGACTGTCGGCCGGCGCGGGCCTCGCGTCGCTTCTTGCACTGCACCATCCCGACCGCTTCGCGGCGGTGGCGCTGCACTCGGGCCCCGCGCTCGGCGAGGCGAATTCCGGCATTACCGCGATGGACGTGATGCGGCGCGGCGTGCGTCAGAACCCGGCTGCGGCCGTCGATGCGCTGGTCGATGCCGCCGCGTATCCGGGCATGCCCGCGCTGATCGTCCAGGGCGACGGCGACCACGTGGTCGCCCCGAAGAATGCCGACCAGCTGACGGTTCAGTTCATGCGCTTGAACGGGCTTGCCGACAGCCGCGGCGCACTGCGCGGCGGCGAGCGGGTCGAGACGCGCGACGCGGGCGTGCAGATCACCGATGTCTGCCGCGACGGCGAGCCTGTCGTGCGGCTCTGTCATGTGAAGGGGCTCGATCATGCGTGGGCCGGCGGCGATGAAGCAGTGCCGTTTCATGCGGCGGTCGGCCCCGATGCGAGCGCGATGATCTGGGCCTTTTTCGAGGCACAGCGGCGCACTGTGGCGACCGAACGACGCATCGTCTGATCGACGCTGGCCAAGAACTAGGGTTTTCCCTATAATCAGGGAAAACCCTAGTCAAAGAACCCTTGGATTGCGAGATCGACCATGTACCTGCTGAGCCACCTCTTCCTGATGCTGACCAAGAACGCTGAAACGGCCCGTAAAGAGCGCGCCGAGGCGTACCTGTCCGAAGCCACCGATATCTACGATCTCGAATTCCGCATGCGCAAGATCGATCGCGAATCGGCGATGAACCGCCCGTATTCGTTCGGCGCGCGCTAAGCAGCGCAGGGCGGACCGGCCGGTCCGCCGTTCCGCCGAGTCACGCAGCAAAAAGGGTGCGTGCGGCTACATGCCGCACGCGCCCTTTTTGCTGCGTGGCGTTGCGTCGCGTCAGATGACCGTCAGGCGCACCGGTACGTTGTTGCGCGTTGCGTTCGAATACGGGCACACGTGGTGCGCCTTTTCGACCAGCGCTTGCGCGTCGGCCTTGTCGAGCCCCGGCAGCGACACGCGCAGCTCGATGTCGAGCCCGAAGCCGCCTGCGTCGTTCGGCCCGATGCCCACTTCCGCCGTGACCTGCGTGTCCGCCGGCAACGCCTTCTTGTCCTGGCCGGCGACGAATTTCATCGCGCTCAGGAAACAGGCCGAGTACCCTGCGGCAAACAGCTGCTCCGGATTCGTGCCTTCCGCGCCCGTGCCGCCGAGTTCGCGCGGCGCGGCCAGCTTCACTTCCAGCTTGTTGTCGGCGGATACCGCGCGGCCGTCGCGGCCGCCCGTGCTCGTGGCACTGGTCTTGTACAGAATGTTCATCGTGCAGCTCCTGTCGGGAAAAGGGAGGAAAAGCGGCCCGGTCGAACGGGGTGTCGCCGGCCACGAGGAAAATATAGAACACAAATGATTAGTGTGCAAATGAAATTTTGAAGAAAAGGCCCGGCAGTGCCGGGCCGGTTCGCCGATGGCTTTCCCGTCAGCGTTCGTTGGCGGCCGACAGCGCGTCGCGCAACTGGTGGAGATCGGCGCGCAGCCTGACCAGGAACTCGGGGGACTGCTGCATCGCGCAGAACAGATCGGCGGGTACCGAGCGCGCGCGCTCCTTCAGTGCGCGGCCTTCCTGTGTCACGCGCACGTTCACGACGCGTTCATCGGCGGCGCTGCGCACGCGCTCGACGTAGCCGAGCGCCTCCAGCCGTTTCAGCAGTGGCGTGACCGTGGCCGGGTCGAGGTCCAGCCGCGCGGCGATGTCCTTCACGGCGATGTCGTCGCGCTCCCACAGCACGAGCATCGCGAGATATTGGGGATAGGTCAGCGACAGCTTGTCGAGCAGCGGCTTGTACGCCTTCGTCATCGCGTGCGAAGTCGAGTAGAGGGCGAAGCAGAGTTGCTCGTCGAGCGTCTGGGGCAGCGGGGGCGGGCGGTCCATCATTCGGGCGGCGCGTCGAACGCGCGAACAATTTGTACGCAAATCATTTTGCGCGCAAAAGATCGGGATGAACAGGGGGGCGGCCGGCGCGGGGCGGTGGCCGACGGAGGCGGGGGAACGGAGGAGGCGCCGGGCGGCAACCCGGCGCGAGCACGGCGGGCCGGCGACACGCGCCGGCCGGGGAGACTTCAGCGACCCGACGTGGTGGTCGTCGCGCCCGGCTCCTGCACGCCGAAGCAGCCGCGATAGGTCGCGTAGAACGAGCAGTACAGCATCGTGACGATGACGATCGTCACCGGCATCATGATCGTCAGCGCATAGGCGCCGGCGCCGAGCGCCTGCAGCAGCAGCGACAGCGCGAGCGACGTGCCGAGCGCGACGCCGAACCACAGCGCGCCATACACGACGAACGCGCCGCGATTGCGCCAGCAGCTGACGACGCTGAAGAACAGCGCCTTGGCGGGCGGCACGTCGTGCCACGCGACCAGCACCGGCGCGAACCAGAACAGCATCGCGACCGGCAGGTAGAGCAGCGTCGCGAACATCAGCGCGCCGAACGTGCCTTGCGCGGCGAGCGTTTCCGGTGTCGCGCTCGCTTCGTCGGCCGCGCCCATCATCACGTGGAACAGCGCGCCGCCGTCCACGAACGACGAGGCAGCGAACACGAGCACCATCGACGCGACGTAGATCACGCCGAGCACGAGCAGCCGCTGGGTCGCGACGGTGCCGTACGAGCGGAAGCCGTCGATGAGGATCGTCGGCATCACGTGCTTCCCTGCCACCGTATCGCGGCATGCTGCCATGAAGCCGACCGCGATGCCGGGAATGAACACCAGCGGCAGCGCGGAGCCGATCACGGGCACCTGCGACACCAGCGTGATCGCCAGCAGGTACGTGAAGAACAGCGTGATGAACGCGAGCGGGTTCCGGCGGAACAGCCAGATGCCTTGGCGGAACCAGACATAGCCCGTTTTCGCGGGCACTTCGATCAGTTGCATGCGGTTTGGATCTCGGGAAGCGCGGGCGTATGCGCGATACGCTCGCGCAGGATGCGTTCGAAATGGCCGGGGTCGTGCGGCTTGAGCATCTCGGCCGCGCGCGGCAGGTAGAAGTCGTACAGGCGCGACACCCAGAAGCGGTACGCACCCGCGCGCAGCATGTCGCTCCAGTGGCGGCGCTCCTCGGCCGTGAACGGCCGCACGGTCTGGTACGCGCGCAGCAGCGCATCGGCGCGCGCGACGTCGAGCACGCCGGTCGCGAGGTCGACGCACCAGTCGTTGACCGTGACCGCGACGTCGAACAGCCACTTGTCGCAGCCCGCGAAATAGAAGTCGAAGAAGCCGCCGAGCCGCACGTCATGGCCGGTGCCGGGCGCCGCGTGCGCGAACAGCACGTTGTCGCGGAACAGGTCGCAATGGCACGGTCCGGCGGGCAGCGCCGCGTAATCGTCCGACGCGAAGAAGCTGGCCTGATGCGCGAGTTCGCTTTCCAGCAGCGCGCGCTGCGCGTCGGTGATGAACGGCGAGATCGCCGGCACGTTCTCCTGCCACCACGGCAGGCTGCGCAGGTTCGGCTGGTTGCGCGGATAGTCGCGGCCGGCCAGGTGCATGCGCGCGAGCATCTGCCCGACCTCGATACAGTGTTCGACCCCCGGCGCGAGTTCGGCCGAGCCGTCGAGCTTCGTGACGATCGCGGCCGGCTTGCCGTGCAGTTCGCCGAACAGCGCGCCGTCGTCACGCGGGATCGGATCCGGCACCGGTACGCCGTGGCCGGCCAGATGGCGCATCAGGTCGAGGTAGAACGGCAGTTGCTGCGCCGTCAGGTTTTCGAAGATCGTGAGGACGTACTCGCCGCGCGTCGTCGTCAGGAAGAAATTGCTGTTTTCGATACCGGACGGAATGCCGCGGAACGCAAGCACGTCGCCCAGTTCGTAGTGGCGCATCCATTGCGCGAGATCGGAGTCGGAAACAGCTGTGAAAACGGCCATGCGGGATGCGTCAGGTCAGGGTGTCGGCACGCGGGCGGCGTGCGTCGCGACAGCGGGTGAAGGAAGGCGGCGCGCGGCGTTCGGTGCGGCGCGCCACGGAATCAGTAGCGCAGGTTCAGCGACGGCAGGCGCGTGATCGGGATACCCGCGTCGTGCGGCTTCGGCGACGTGTCGGGCGTCGAGCTCATCTGGTAGCGCGTGCCGAAATTCGACTTCACGTCGATCTCGACCGGCTTGCCGCGATCGCGGTACTCGGTGACTTCGGTGCCGTTCTTGCTCTTTTCGTGGAAGCTCGGCGTGCGGCGGATGTCGGCGAAGTCGACTTTCGACGTGACTTCGGCGCCCGGCCGGTTGATCTTGCGGAGATCGGGCAGGCCGGCGGCCTCGTTGGCCTCGGCCCGTGCCTGCGCGTCGGCGTCAGGCGTGCCGCCGGCGGCGTAAGCGGCGCTGGCGGCGGCAAACGCGGCGGCAGCGACGACGAGAATGAGCGGCTTCATGATGAGTCTCCAGTGAACCCAGCGATTTTAGCAAATACTGCGCACCATCCGGCCCTCGCGTGCGTGGGGGCAGCCACAAGGGCGACCGGGTTCCGTGGTAATGTCGTCGGATCAGACGAGGTGATGAAAATGAAGAACGATTTGAGCCGCCGGCACCGTGTGCTGACGCCCGAGAGCCCGTCGGTCGAGGCTTTCGACGATCCGATCGCCGCCGTCGCGCGGCTGTCCGCCATTTACGACACGAACACGGGTTTCCTGCGTGACGCATTCGCGCGCTATCGCCGCCACGAACCGATCACCGAGCACGTGCGCGCGTGCTACCCGTTCGTGCGGATCCGCACCGATGTCAACACGCACGTCGATTCGCGCCGCTCGTACGGTTTCGTCGCGGGCCCCGGCGTGTTCGAGACGACGGTCACGCGCCCCGACCTCTTCGCGAACTACTATCGCGAGCAACTGCGCCTGCTGGCGAAGAACCACCATGTGAAGATCGAGATCGGCGTGTCGTCGCAGCCGATTCCGATCCATTTCGCTTTTCCCGAAGGCATCCATCTCGAGGGCGAGCTCGACCGCGACCGCCTGCTCGCGATGCGCGACATCTTCGATACGCCCGACCTGTCGTATCTCGACGATCGCATCGTCAACGGCACGTTCGAGCCGGCGCCGGGCGAGCCGCATCCGCTCGCGCTGTTCACGGCCGCGCGCGTCGACTTCTCGCTGCACCGGTTGCGCCACTACACGGCGACGTCGCCCACGCATTTCCAGAACTACGTGCTCTACACGAACTACCAGTTCTACATCGACGAGTTCGTGAAGCTGGGCCGCACGGTGATGACGGAGAGCGACGATCCCGAGGTGCGCGCGTATCGCAGCCAGTACAGCTCGTTCGTCGAGCCGGGCGATGTCGTGACCTACAACGCGAACCTCGGCAGCGAGCCGGCCGAGGGCGCCGCGCCGCCGCGCCTGCCGCAGATGCCCGCGTATCACCTGAAGCGCGCGGACGGCAGCGGGATCACGATGGTCAACATCGGCGTCGGCCCGTCGAACGCGAAGACGATCACCGATCACATCGCGGTGCTGCGTCCGCACGCATGGGTGATGCTCGGTCACTGCGCGGGGCTGCGCAATACGCAGCGTCTCGGCGACTACGTGCTCGCACACGGCTACGTGCGCGAGGATCACGTGCTGGATGCCGACCTGCCGCTGTGGGTGCCGATTCCGGCGCTCGCCGAAGTGCAGCTCGCGCTCGAGCGCGGGGTGGCCGACGTCACGCGGCTCGATGGCGTCGAACTGAAGCGCGTGATGCGCACGGGTACCGTCGCGAGCGTCGACAACCGCAACTGGGAGCTTCGCGATCATCGCGAACCCGTGCAGCGCCTGTCGCAGAGCCGCGCGATCGCGCTCGACATGGAAAGCGCGACGATCGCCGCGAACGGCTTCCGCTTCCGCGTGCCGTACGGCACGTTGCTCTGCGTGTCGGACAAGCCGCTGCACGGCGAGCTCAAGTTGCCGGGTATGGCCGACACGTTCTATCGCGGGCAGGTCGACCAGCATCTGCAGATCGGCGTGAAGGCGATGGAGATCCTGCGCACGAACGGGCTCGACAAGCTGCATAGCCGGAAGCTGCGGAGCTTTGCGGAAGTGGCGTTCCAGTGATGTGAACGGCGGCCCCGGGTGCGGTGTGCGTCGCGATGTCAGGCGCAATCGCGAACCGGGGCATGACGGGCTTCAAGGCGGCAGGCGTGCACTTGTACCTCTCCGTCTCACCGTGCGTAGCCACTCGCGACGGCCGCGTCGCGGCCTTAGTACTGGAACGCGATCATTTTCTGCAATTTGGAAGTTGTCCTATTGGTTGCCCTAGTCGTCGAGAATATGCTCTCCTGCGTGGCGTTATTGGACGCCCGTACGAAGGAACGGCGAACAGTCGATCCGATCGATTCCTGTCAAATTGAAAGAGGGCATACCTGATGAAAATCAATTTCTTGCTGGCGTCCCTGATGTTCACCACATCTCTGTCGGCAATGGCCAGAACCGCGGTGATCGGCCCGTCCAATCCTTGTGCACCCGTCGCAGTAATCGGCCCGTCCAACCCCTGCAAACCCGTCGCGGTGATTGGCCCCGGCCCTGTCAAAAAGTGTCCGTGCTATTGACCGAATAAGTGATTAAACGAGTGCGCCCGCCCTTGGGCGCATCTCGCCCGTGTATTGCTTTCTCGTGCCGTCCGGCACGCTGCCGTGCGTGTCGGACAAGCAACTGCGCGCCGGCGTCAGCGTACGGCTTTGGCGGCCGGTTCGAGCGATCCACTCCGAGCCGTTTCCAACATCGAATCTCGCACCGCATCGACGACCCGACCCGCATCCACCTGTCGCTTGATCGCCAGCCGCCATTCCCCGAGCGCCCGCAGTTCGGCGCCGCCGAAATATTCCATGATGTCCGGCAGGCGGCGCACGACGCCGCGGCTGCCCCAGCAGCCGTCGTCGATTTCCGTTGGAAAGACCCACACGCGCGTCGCAACGGCATCGACCGGCAGGCCCTCCGCGCGCGCGACGGCAGCGGTCACGTCCGCGATCAGACCGGCACGCGCGGCATCCGTGTACTGACCTTCCGGCACGGTCGGCACGATCCGGTAGATCGGCGCAGGCGCGACAGCCCCGGCGCGATACACGGCCGCCGGCCGATGGACGAAGATCCAGGTCACGTCCCGCGTGCGCGGATTGTCGGGATCGAGTCCCTCGTGACGGATCAGCGTTCCGGTCAGTTCTTCCATCAGTTGGGCTTCGGCCTGCGGTGCGAGCGCACCTTCGGGAATGTAGACGTCGATCATCGGCATGATGGTGTCCTGGTTCGGTGAGGATGGCGTCGCTCCGATGCCGGGCGACGTGAATCCAGTGTACGAACCGCATGCCGGCACGCGGAGTGGCGAAACTGCCATTCGACGATGCCATTTCCGACACCGCACCCGACGACGGTTGCGCGCGCTTATCGCGTGAAGCGACGGCGATACTCGCCGGGGGAGATGCCGGTCTCGCGCTTGAACAGTTGCCGGAAGCCGCTGATGTCCGCATAGCCGACGCGCTCGCAGACGGTGTCGATCGCGAGCGTCGTTTCCGCGAGCAGCCGTTTCGCGACTTCGATCCTGAGCGTCTGCAGATACCTGAGCGGCGGCGCGCCCACGGCGTCCCTGAAACGGCGATGGAGCGTGCGTTCGCTCATCGCGACGTGATCGCTCAGCCGGGCGAGGCTGAACGGCTCGCGCAGGTGCTTTTCCATCCAGCGTTGGGCGCGTGCGATGGCCGCATCGTCATGCCCGTCATGCCCCATCCGGCCGAGATCGATGAATGAATCCTGCGACACGCGGTTCACGTCGATCAGCATGACCTTGGCGACGGCCGCGGCAAGGCGCGCGTTCGCCAGTTTGTCGACGACCCGCAACGCGAGATTCTGATACGACGTGACGGCGCCGCCGCACAATATGCCGTCCTGTTCGGTCAGGACGTCCGACGCGCGCAATGCCACGTCCGGATAGCGTACGCGGAAGCTCGATGCTTTCGACCAGTGCGTCGTGGCGACGCGGCCGTCGAGCAGCCCGGCTTCCGCGAGCAGGAACGCGCCCGTGCAGTACGTCGCGATCAGTGTGCCGCGCGCATGTTGCCGGCGCAGCGCGTCGAACAGCGGCGCGAGTGACGCGGGCCGGGCGAGCAGCCGCTCGAGATCGGCGACGAACGGAGCGGTGAGCCAGATCGCATCGGCGGTGCCGTGACCGTCGATCGGGCCGTCGACCGCGGCGGCCTGGCCGGAAGCCGTGCGCACCGGCTTGCCGTCGATCGATTCGATGCGCCAGCGAAACGGGGCCTGCGGCCGGCCGATACGTAATGACGGGGCGAGATGATTGGCTGCCGTGAAGATGTCGGTCGGCGCGGCGATGCCAGATGCAAGGGCATGGTCGACAGCCCAGATCCGGATGAGTGGCATGGGTGGCGGGAATGGCCATGGACAGGGTCGATCCTACCATCGGTGCCACGCGGTCGTGGAGGCGGTTGCAGGCGCGCGATGCGCCGGCCCGCGGCGTGCGCGGCAGTCGGGCTTGCCGCTCGCATCGCCGGGTGGGGGCAGGGATGGCACGGAGCGCGCCGCTGAAAGCCACAAGGCCGCCCGGCGCTGAAGCGCACGGGCGGCCTTGCCGGTCAGGCGAGTGCGCTGTCGCTCAGCACTCGCCCTTCTTCGCGTGCCCCGGCGGGCAGTGATAGCCGCGGCGATCCGGGCCGTGTTCGCGGCCGCGATAACGCTGGTGATCTTCCCATTCGCGGCGTTCCCAGTAGCGGTGGCCGTCCCAGTAGCGGTCGCCGTGCCAGCCGACGATGACCGCGGGCGCCGGGGCGACCACGACGGGCGCGGGCGCGACGACGACCGGTGCGGGCGTGCCGATGTTGACGTCGACGTTGACGGCGTGGGCGAGGCCGGACAGCGAAAGGCCGAGGCCGGCGAAGGCAAGGGCGATCAGCGAGCGTTGCATGTTCTTTTCCGTGATGTCGTTGTAAAAGGCCGGCGCGACGCGATGGAAGCGAGGGGGGATCGTTCCACCGGGGGAAACGCCGCACCGACACATGCAGTGTGCTGGTGCGCGACGGAAAACGCGAGGCGGGTTTGTTACGGCGGATTGGCAGCCCGCGGGGGCAGGGTACGGGCGCCAGGTCGCGTCATTTGACAATGGCGGCCCGCGTTTGCGGATGATTGCGCGCGTCGCACGGCACCGGCCTCGCGAATTTGACATTCGACGGCGAACGGCGCGCCAAGTGCGATTAATGGCGCGTTACAAAGTGATACGCGGCAGGTGGCGGGATCGCCACGCCTGCCGCGCGGAAAGCGGGATGCCGGCCCTCGGGCCGGCGGTCTTCATCGACCGGTTACAGGTAGAACATCCGGTCTTCTTCGGGGCGCGGCGGATGGCCATCGTCGTCCGAACCTTCTTCCTCGCCGCTGTCCTCGTAGAACGCGAGCACGGCGTCGAGCACCTGGTCGGGATCGTCGATCACCTGCATCAGGTTCATGTCTTCCGGGTTGATGAGGCCCATCGGAATCAGCTGGTCGCGGAACCACTGCAGCAGCCCCTTCCAGAACTCGCTGCCGACGAGGATGATCGGCACGAGGCGCGACTTCTTCGTCTGGATCAGCGTGAGCACTTCCGACAGCTCGTCGAGCGTGCCGAAGCCGCCCGGCATCACGATCACCGCATCCGAATTCTTCACGAACGTGACCTTGCGCGTGAAGAAGTGGCGGAAGCGCAGCGAGATGTCCTGATAGTGGTTACCGGCCTGTTCGTGCGGCAGCTCGATGTTCAGGCCGACCGACGGCGCCTTGCCGGCGTGCGCGCCCTTGTTCGCGGCTTCCATGATGCCGGGGCCGCCGCCGGAGATCACGGCGAAGCCTGCATCGGACAGCTTGCGCGCGATCTGCGCGGCCAGCTTGTAGTGCGGCGTGTCGGGTTTGAGGCGGGCAGAACCGTAGATGCTGACGGCCGGGCGGATCTCCGACAGGTACTCGGTCGCCTCGATAAACTCTGCCATAATCGTGAACATCTGCCACGATGCGCGGGCCTTCTTGGCCGTCGCGCGCTCTTGATCTGCGAGTGAACGCAGACTCGGAATCACTTTTCTCTTGTTCATAATGCCTGAAGAACGAAATCTGGAAGGTAAGACCCTGCTATTGGTTGACGGTTCGAGCTATCTGTATCGGGCTTACCATGCGATGCCTGATT
>Ga0209147_100170_pt1 | contig 87164 bp, 75 predicted proteins | sample AraplaCol_mLB_r2_FD_184278 | JGI IMG/M metagenome (GOLD analysis project Ga0209147, IMG submission 184278) | Arabidopsis root microbial communities from North Carolina, USA - plate scrape CL_Col_mLB_r2 (SPAdes) (version 2) | ecosystem: Host-associated > Plants > Roots > Endosphere | place: USA...
GTTTCGGCCCAAAAGAAACCAAGCCCTACCACTACCAACTCGACCACCTCGGCACCCCGCAGGAACTGACCAGCCCCGAAGGCGAAATCGTCTGGTCCGCCCACTACCGCGCCTACGGCCAGATCGCTCGGTTAGATGTGGACAAAATCGACAACCCGCTGCGTTTCCAAGGGCAGTATTTCGACCAGGAAAGCGGGCTGCATTACAACCGCCATCGCTACTACAATCCGGATCTTGGTCGTTACCTGACACCGGATCCGGTGAAGTTGGCGGGTGGGATCAACGGGTACCAGTATGTACCCAATCCCACGGGGTGGGTGGATCAGCTAGGCTTAAGTACGTGTCCAGGTGCAGATGGATGTACGCCACATCAACGTACTGAAACCTCCCACGGCCAGGCAAAGGTAGATGAGGGGGCTCCCTCGCTCCCCAGCTCAGATATAAAAAGAGAATATCTATTTCGCGGGGATTTAAGAGAGCCAGATGAAATTTTTGAAAGAGGATTTGAAAGTAGAGGCGCCAGCACAGACCTTTTCCTGCACACGTTGAATAATGCCAGCCCTCCCAGCAATTTCGTCCCTACTTCGACCTCAAGGAAACAAGCCTTGGTATTCGCTTCAAATTTTGGCTTCGAGGAAGGCTTTCTTTACACCCTAAAAAAAATCCCTGGAATAGACGTAAATAAAGCGTTGGGCGCACGTTCCAAACATAGAAACGAGTTAGAAATCGCAATTCCTGGACGAATTGATACTAAGGATATTTTAGGTGCATCACCAGTCAACGAAGACGGTACCTTCAGGGGATACACAATATTGAACCCTAATAGGAAATACCCATGAAATCGCGTGAAATCACCATCATTAAAAACGGTATACGTGACAGCGCAGTGATCGAATACGAAGGAGGCAAGCCCACCCTTTATCTTTTGCTAAGCAATGGGACAAAAAAAACCTATACAGCAATGGATTTATACGACTGCTTCGGTGTATTGAGAGCGGATATGAAAGACACCATTTTTCTTTGCAAAGGCGCAAAAATTAACGTTCATACATCAGGTATGTCCTCACATATGTCGAATGGTCTTATTGCTTACGAGCTAACACTGGGGCGGCCAGATGGGGAGGCTGTACATATATTCGCTCACGAGGAAAACGATCTCACCAATGATATACAACAGCAGCATGATTTCTGCCAGCGATGGGCTGAATCGGTGCAGATCTAGCGGATGCCCCATGGCAACTAACCTCCTTTGCCACAGGGCTAAACGCCGCCTTTAGATCCCCGCCACCGCCAAATCCATCGCAAAATACGTAAATATCAAATCCGCCCCCGCCCGCTTGATCGACCCCAACGTCTCGCGCACCACTCGATCCTCATCAATCGCCCCGGCCTGTGCGCCGAACTTGATCATCGCGTACTCACCGCTCACCTGGTACGCCGCCACCGGCAGGCGCGAGGCTTCGCGGATGTCGCGGATGATGTCGAGGTAGGCACCGGCAGGCTTGACCATCAGCGCGTCGGCGCCTTCCTGTTCGTCCAGCAGCGATTCGCGCACGGCTTCACGGCGGTTCATCGGGTTCATCTGGTAGCTTTTGCGGTCGCCCTTGAGCGCGCTGCCGCCGGCTTCTCGGAAGGGGCCGTAGAGGGCCGAGGCGAATTTGGTGGAGTAGGCCATGATCGGAATGTGGGTGAAGCCGGCGTCATCCAGCGCGCGGCGGATGGCCTGGACCTGGCCGTCCATCGCCGCTGACGGGGCGATCACGTCGGCGCCGGCGCGGGCGGCGGCCACGGCTTGTTTGCCGAGGTTGACCAGGGTCGCGTCGTTGTCGACATGGGCACCGTGCATCACGCCGCAGTGGCCGTGGTCGGTGTATTCGCAGAAGCAGGTGTCGGACATCACGATCATTTCCGGCACGGCGTCCTTGATGATCGAGGACATGCGCGAAACCAGGCCGCGTTCTTTCCACGTGTCGCTGCCGCTGGCGTCGAGGTGGTGGGACACACCGAAGGTCATCACCGACTTGATGCCGGCGCGAGCGTAACGCTCGATCTCACCGGCGAGTTTTTTCTCAGGAATGCGCAACACACCCGGCATGCTGGTGATGGGCACGAAGTCGTCGATTTCTTCTTCGACGAAAATCGGCAGTACCAAGTCGTTGAGGGTGAATTCGCTTTCCTGGAACAGGCCACGCAATTCCGGGGAGCGGCGCAGGCGACGTGGACGGGCTTGGGGGAACTGGCTGGTCATGGCAATCCTGAAAAATGGCTGAACACTTTGGGGCGAAAGCTTATGCCCCCAAGTCCCGGCAACACAAATGCCGAGGGGCCAATAGTGTATTGCCGGGTGCGTAACAATTCATTGATCTAAAGCTGTAGACGCCCTTCGATGCACAACGCTACGGCGCCGCCCACCCAGATTTCATCGCCCTGGCGCTCGATATGAATACGCCCCGCTCGCCCAATCGCCGTGCCTTGGCTGACCACGTAACGGCTGGGCGCCAGGCCCTCGGCGAGCAGCCATTGGGCCGCGCCGGCATTCAAGCTGCCGGTGGCCGGGTCTTCGGCGGCGCCATCGCCAGCGACAAAAGCGCGCACTTCAAAGTGCGCGTCCACCGCATCACGCGTCGGATCACAGGGGGCGATCACCCCTACGGCCAGACCCAGCAGTTGCGCATAGTCCGGTTGCAACGCAAGCACCGCGTCACGATCAGCCAGCATCACCGCCAGCCAACCCGCACCATTGTCGACCCACTGGCTGCGCACAATCGCCTCGGGCGCCAGCTTCAAAGCCAGGCGCACGCGCTCCAGCAACGGCGCCTCCACGGGCCCTGCACGCAACAATGGCGGCGCGATAAACGCCAGTTGGTCACCCTGGCGACGAATACGCACCAAGCCGATTTCGCACTCCTGGATAATCTCCTCCCCACGTGGCACGCCGCCAGCCTGCAACCAGGCGTGGCAACTGCCCAAGGTCGGATGCCCGGCGAACGGCAGCTCTTTGAGGGTGGTGAAGATTCTTACCCGATAGTCAGCACGTGGGTCGCGCGGCGTCAGTAAAAACGTGGTTTCGCTGAGGTTGGTCCAATTGGCAAAGTCCGCCATCTGCTGGTCGGTGAAGCTATCGGCCCCCAGCACCACGGCCAAGGGGTTGCCTTTGAGCGGCACGCTGCTGAATACATCCAGTTGTTGAAAATCGAAAGTCGACATGCTTCAGCTCGGAATGTTCAGGCCACGGATCACCGCAGGACGTGCGACAAAGCCGTCCAGCGCGCGCAGTACGTTAGGGAAATCGGTGATGCCTACCAGATCACCGGACTCGTAGAACCCAATCAAGTTGCGAACCCACGGAAAGGTCGCAATGTCGGCGATGCTGTACTCGTCGCCCATGATCCAGGTGCGGCCCAACAGACGCTTTTCGAGCACGCCCAGCAAGCGCCGCGATTCGGCGGCGTAGCGATCACGCGGGCGCTTGTCCTCATACGCCTTGCCGGCGAATTTGTTGAAGAACCCCAGTTGGCCAAACATCGGGCCAATGCCGCCCATCTGGAACATCAACCATTGCAGGGTTTCATAGCGGGTGGCCGGGTCTTCGGAGAGCAACTGGCTGGTCTTTTCCGCCAGGTAAACGAGGATCGCGCCGGATTCGAACAGTGCCAGCGGCTGCCCGCTCGGGCCGTTGGGGTCGATAATCGCAGGGATCTTGTTGTTGGGGTTCAGGGACAGGAACTCGGGAGACAATTGGTCCTGGGTGTCGAAGCTGACCTTGTGCGCCTCGTAAGGCAGGCCCAGTTCTTCGAGCATGATCGACACCTTGACGCCGTTGGGCGTGGGTAGCGAATACAGCTGCAGGCGTTCTGGGTGCTGGGCGGGCCATTTGCTATTGATCGGGAAAGCGGCGAGTGCGTTCATCGAGAACCCCCTGGTCGGAAAGCCCCATCATAGTCATCTGCCTGCCGCCGTGCATGGGTCATCGTTGCGCAACATTTGCCGGCTAGTATCCCGCGTGGGCGAACCAAAGCGCCCGAATGCACTCTTAAAGAGCGCCCGAACAATGAATGGAGGCTGCTTGCTATATCGACAGGGAACACCGCAGGACGCTGATGCGTCACTGGGGCCGGGCTTGTCCGCCTTAACCCGACGCACGAAGACTCGAACCTATCATGAAGATCAAGCCTCTGCGCCTTGTGCCACGACTCAAACGTTATTCCTACATGGTATTGCCGCTGCTGCTGGTCAGCGCTGCTATCGTCACCGCCCTGGACGCCCGTGAAAGCCGTGCGCAACCGGTCGATGGCGTGCAAACCCTGGTATTCCTGCGCCATGGTGAAAAACCCGCCGGTGGCCTGGGCCAACTCAATTGCCAGGGCCTGAACCGCGCCATGAACCTGGCGACCCTGTTGCCGGAAAAGTTCGGCAAAGCCAACTATGTGTTCGCTGCCAACCCGACGCGCAACGTCGAGGAAGGCGAACTGGATAACTCCTACAGCTACATTCGCCCACTGATCACCATCAGCCCCAGCGCGATCAAGCTCGGCCTGCCGGTGAATATCGAGTTCTCAGCGAATGACACCAGTGCCCTGGCCGAAGAACTGGTCGAGGACAAGTACCGCAACGCGACCATCTACACGGCCTGGTCCCACGGTTACTTGCCGGAACTGATCAACAAAGTCGCCAGCGAAGCCGCTGGCGAAAAACACACCATTACCGATGATTGGTCTGGCAATGACTACGACTCCCTGTACGTGCTGACATTGACCTGGCACAACGGCAAGGCTTCGCTGCTCAGCCGCAACTACAAGCAAGGGCTGAATAACGGCGGGGAAAACTGCCCGGACCCGACCCGGGTCAGCGCAGATATCTGAAGCTTGGGCCGCAGGGGCGTATGATGCCGGGCTATCGACTCACCTGCGGATGCTCTCCATGTCCAACCTCGCTTCCACCCAGCCCAACCGCGGCTGGGCATTCTGGTGCAAACCTGCGCTGTTTCTCCTGGTGGCCTGCATCGGCCTCTACTATGTGAAGTGGTCGCCCTACTACCTCAAGGCGTTTGTAGCGGCCGACAACCACAGCATTGGCGCCTCGATTCTCAATGACCAGCAGAGCTCGCCCCTGGCGGCGGCGCTGGCCTATGCCCAGGTGTATTTCCTGGCCATCTGGAAAGCCGCCGTACTGGCAGTGATCCTCGGTTCATTGCTGCAGGTATTGATCCCTCGCGACTGGCTGCTGCGCCTGTTTGGCCGCGCCGGGCTGGGCTCGACCCTGCGCGGAGGGCTGTTCGCCCTGCCGGGGATGATGTGCAGCTGCTGCGCGGCCCCGGTGGCGGCGGGCATGCGCCGCCAGCAGGTGTCGGTCGGCGCGGCGCTGGCGTTCTGGATTGCCAACCCGGTATTGAACCCGGCCACACTGGTATTCATGGGCTTTGTGCTGGGCTGGGGTTTCACCGCGCTGCGGCTGGTGGCGGGGATTGTGCTGGTGGTGGGCGTGTCCCTGGTGGCACAGCGCATTGCGCGCCCGGACCACGTGCCGGAAGCAGCACTTGAAGCCGTTGCCGACGTCAGCACAGTGGAGTCGCAACCGTTCTTGAGCCGCTGGTTACGCACGCTGTGGCAGCTGTTCTGGAGCACTATCCCGGTGTATATCCTGGCGGTGCTGATCCTCGGCGCGGCACGGGTTTGGTTGTTTCCCCATGTGGACGGAGCGATGGCCGACAGCCTGGTGTGGCTGGTGCCGCTGGCGATTGTGGGCACGCTGTTTGTGATTCCGACAGCGGCAGAGATTCCCATCGTACAAACCATGATGGCCCTGGGCATGGGCACCGGCCCGGCCGTGGCCTTGCTGATGACCCTGCCGAGCGTGAGCCTGCCGTCGCTGTTGATGCTGCGCAAGGATTTCGATGCGCGGGTGCTGGTGACGGTGGCCGGCTTGACCATGCTGGTGGGGGTGGTGTGTGGGTTGATTGGAGCGGTAATTCTTTAGATTTTCAGTGGGGCCGATGGCCTCATCGCAGGCAAGCCAGCTCCCACCTTTGTATGTATTCACACTTCAAAAGGTGGGAGCTGGCTTGCCTGCGATGGCGTCCCAAAGGTCACCCCACCCGGGCCGCCCGCTCGCGCAAATACTCCACCACTGCACCCTGCTCCCCGGCAAACTCGATACGCGCGCCCTTGCTTTCGCGCTGGAACGCATACATCGGGTCGTAATACTCACGCAGCAAACCTTCAATCCATACCCGATGCAGCTCCACTGCACCGCTGCGTGCCTGTTCGGCCAGGGCATCCTGCAACACCGCCTGCAACCGCTGGAAACGCTCGCCGCCCAGTCGCTTGTGAATATTGGCCAGGCTTTGGGTCAGGCGCTCGGCAAATAATCGCTGGCCGGTTTCCCCAAACACCTCAATGAACTCGGCGCACAGGTCCACCACGTAATCCTTCAGGATGCGCTCGACACGGCCCTCGACGCTGTCTTCCAGCCACACCATCGGAAACGTCTGCATGCCCTTGTGCAATGGCAGCGGCAGCGCACAGCTGCCGATCATGCGGCTCTCGTCCTCGACCACGAACTGGTCAATGCCCGTCGCGCGCTTCTTCAACAGGTCCACCGCCAGGCGGTTCTCGAAGTCGATATTGGACGGTTGCGCCGTAGCACGCTTGCCGAAGCTGGAACCGCGATGGTTGGCGTGCCCTTCCAAATCCAGCGCATTGCGCAGTTGGCCGAGCACTTCGGTCTTGCCGGTGCCGGTCATGCCGCCCAGCAGTACGAAATCACACTGGGCAGTCGCCTGCTCCAGGGTCTCCAGCAGGAAGGTGCGCATGGCCTTGTAGCCACCGCCCACGCGGGGATATTCGATGCCCGCTTCGGTTTTCAACCATTGCTGCACGATCTGCGAACGCAGGCCGCCCCGAAAGCAGTAAAGGTAGCCATTGGGGTTAGCCTGGGCAAACTGCGCCCACTGTTCGATGCGCTCGGCCTTGATCGCCCCGGACACCAACTCATGCCCCAGCACGATCGCCGCTTGCTGGCCTTGCTGCTTGTAACAGGTGCCGACCCGCTGGCGCTCGTCGTCGGTCATCAGCGGCAGGTTGATCACCCCGGGGAACGCGCCCTTGGTGAATTCGACCGGCGCGCGGGTATCCATCATCGGGCGGTCGTTGAGGAAAATGTCGCGGTAATCGGTGATGTCCGTCGCCATCAAATCACCTCAACCGCGTTGGTCTGTCGCTCCAGCAGTTCACCGATAGGCTCAAGGGCCAGGCCCAGCTCGGCGGCGACGGCGTGGAACTCGGCATCACCCTCCGGGGTAACGGCGATCAGCAGGCCGCCGCTGGTCTGGGGGTCGCACAGCACGCGCTTGTGCAGTTCCTGCACACGCCCCAGCTTGCTGGCGTAGCTTTCAAAGTTGCGCAAGGTGCCACCCGGCACACAGCCCTGGTCCAGGTAATACTCCACCCCTGGCAGGCGCGGAACCTTTGCATAATCGATGCGGGCCGTCAGGCCACTGCCGTCGGCCATTTCCACCAAGTGGCCGAGCAGGCCGAAACCGGTGACATCGGTCATGGCCATCACGCCGGCCAACTTGCCGAAACGGCTGCCAGGCTTGTTGAGGGTGCACATCCAGTCACGGGCCAGGCCGATATCCGCCTCGCGCAGTTTACCCTTCTTCTCGGCGGTGGTGAGGATGCCGATGCCCAGGGGCTTGGTCAGGTACAGGCGGCAACCGGCGGTGGCCGTGTCGTTACGCTTCATATGGCGCTTTTGCACAATGCCGGTCACGGCCAGACCGAAGATCGGCTCCGGCGCGTCGATGGAATGCCCGCCCGCAAGCGGGATGCCCGCCGCGTCGCACACGGCCCGACCGCCACGAATCACTTCGCGGGCAATCTCCGGCGCCAGCACGTTGACCGGCCAGCCGAGAATGGCGATGGCCATCAAGGGATCGCCGCCCATGGCGTAGATATCGCTGATGGCATTGGTGGCGGCAATGCGGCCGAAGTCGAACGGGTCGTCGACAATCGGCATGAAAAAGTCCGTGGTGGACACCACGCCGCGCTCGTCGTCGATGGCGTATACCGCCGCATCGTCGCGGGAGGCATTGCCCACCCACAGGTTGGGGTCGAGGTTCTGTGCACCGCTGCCCGCAAGGATCACTTCCAGCACCTGGGGCGAAATCTTGCAACCGCAACCCGCACCGTGGCTGTACTGGGTAAGGCGAATCGGCTCGTTCATGGGGGACCTCAAGCTATCAAGTGGGCCGATTCTAGCAGACAGCAAAAGGCCGGCTGGGCTCTTGTGAACACAGCCGGCCTGTTTGTTCAGCGGTTACTGGCGCGCAGCGAGCAAACGTGCGTGCCGGTTACGCCGGGCGATGTTCAAGCATTCGATCGCCGCCGAGAAGGCCATGGCCGCATACACGTAGCCTTTTGGTACGTGGGCGCCGAAGCCTTCGGCGATCAGCGTCATGCCGATCATGATCAAGAAGCCCAGGGCCAGCATCACCACGGTCGGGTTGTCGTTGATGAACTTGGCCAACGGCTCAGCGGCCACCAGCATCACGATCACCGAGACCACCACGGCAATGATCATGATCGGCAAGTGCTCGGTCATGCCCACGGCGGTGATGATGCTGTCGATGGAGAACACCAGGTCGAGCATCAGGATCTGGCCGATGGCGGCGGCAAAACCGATGGTCACGGTGTTGCTGACAGTTGCCTTCTCTTCAGGCTCCGGGTCCATGCTGTGATGGATCTCGGTGGTTGCCTTCCACACCAGGAACAGGCCGCCGGCGATCAGGATCATGTCCTTCCACGAGAACGCCTGGCCGAACACTTCGAACACCGGTGTCGTCAATTGCACGATGAATGCGATGGTGCTCAGCAGGCCCAGGCGCAAGATCAACGCCATGCTGATACCAATGCGCCGCGCCTTGGCCCGGTGCTTCTCCGGTAGTTTGTTGGTGAGGATCGAGATAAAGATCAGGTTATCGATGCCCAGCACGATTTCCATGACGATCAAGGTAGCCAGTGCGACCCAGGCGGTGGGGCTGGCGGCCAGTTGTAGAAGGTAATCCATAGGTCAGTCCTGACGTGGTTGTGCTGGGGAATTAGGTTTCTTTGGTGTCGGATTCAGCAGCGTTTTCGGCGTCTTTTTCCTGCTTCTCAGGGCTGATCAAGCCCTGGGTTGCTTCACTCAATGCCTGCTCGGCGGCCTTGTGGGTGTCGTCGATCGCCTGCTTGGCCGACTCGGTGGCTTTGCCCAGCACCTGTTGCGCGCTTTTCTCGACTTGATCACAGCCGCTGACCCCTATCAATGAAAGCGCAAGCAACGACGCCGCGCCCAGGGAATTGAGTTTCATGATGTATTCCTCGTTAGAACCCTTGGGTCCAAGTAGTGGCCCCTCGATAGCGAGGCATTCTATGCAGGCGAACAGTTCAGTAAAATTCGTATTTTTCTCGCGTATACTTCGGTTTTTGCGAAGTGTAAGCGAGCATGCTCAATTATCGACAGCTGCATTACTTCTGGGTGGTGGCCAAGACCGGCAGCATCGTGCGCGCCTGTGAGCAGTTGAACCTCACGCCGCAGACCATCAGCGGGCAGATCAGCCTGTTGGAGCAGACCTTCGGTATTGCCCTGTTTCAGCGGGTCGGGCGCCAGCTTGAACTGACCGAAGCCGGGCGCCAGGCGCTGCCCTACGCTGAGCAGATGTTCCAGACCGGCAATGAACTGGAGGCGATGCTGCGCGCCCAGCCCGACGAACAGCAGATCCCATTCCGCGTTGGGGTGGCGGATGTGGTGCCCAAATCCATCGTGTACCGGTTGATCGCGCCGACCATGGAGTTGAGCGAACCGATCCGCATCACCTGCCGTGAAGACAAACTCGAACGTTTACTGGCCGACCTGGCGATCCAGCGCCTGGACCTGGTGATTTCCGACAGCCCCATGCCCACGCACTTGGACATCAAGGGCTACAGCCAGAAGCTGGGAGAATGCGGCATCAGTTTTTTCGCCACCCAGACGTTGGCTGACCAGCATGGGGGGGATTTCCCACAGTGTTTGCAGGGCGCACCGCTGCTGATCCCGGGCGCTGAGACCGTGGTGCGCAGCCGTTTGCAGCGCTGGTTTGCCGAACAGCAGATTCAACCCCGCATCATCGGCGAGTTCGACGACAGCGCTTTGATGCAGGCCTTCGGGCAATCCGGCAGCGGAATTTTTATCGCGCCCAGCGTGATCGCCGACGAGGTGGTGCGCCAATACGGCGTAGCGCTGATCGGCCAGACCGATGCAGTGACCGAGTCGTTTTATGCAATCTCAGTGGAGCGCAAGGTCAAGCACCCCGGCATTGTGGCAATTACCGAGGGTGCCCGGCGGGAGTTGTTTACCGCCCTGCCCTGATCGCTCAGGCATTGAGCGCCGTGGGTTTGGCGGTCATCAGCCACAGTGCGAGCAGGATCGACACCAGGATAAACCCCGAAGCGGCAAACCCCAGGCTGCCCAGGCCCAGGGTGTCGATGACATGCCCGCCCACCATCGCGCCCAGGCCAATGCCGAGGTTGGCGCCGGCGATATTCAGCGACGCGGCAAACGCCGGTGCATGGGGCGCGGCCTTCATCAAGCGCACATGGCTGACCAGGAACATCGCCGCCTGGGTCACGCCCCACACCGCCATCGCCGCGGCCAGGCCGATGGTCGAGTGAATCGCCGGCACCACCGCCACCATGCCCGCGATCATGAACCCGCAAAACACCATGGACGCAATCAACGGATGACGATCCACGGCACGTCCGCCCAGGGAGTTACCGATCAGCCCGACCGCGCCAAAGCCCATCAGGCACCAGCCCACCAACGTGCCGTCGAACCCGGCCAGGCGCTCAAGGATATCTGCCAAGTAGGTATAGGCGGTGAACATGCCACTGAACACCAGGATCGACAGCAGGATATGCCCCTGCATCACGGGGCTGCGCAGGATCTTGAATTGCGAGCGCAAGCTGGCCTGCTGGTGCTTGGCCGGGGTAACCGGCAGGTAGACATACAGCAGCAATGCCTTGGCCAGGGCAATCACCGCGAGCACGGCGAACGCGGTGCGCCAGCCGAACATATCGGAAATCAGCGTGCCCACCGGAATACCAAATACGGTGGCGCAAACAATGCCAAAGCCGATTTTTTCAATCGCACGCCCGGCGAACTCAGGGCCGACAATGTCAACCGCCGTTTCGCTGGCCAGGGCCCAGAACACGGGCAAGCCCAGGGCTGGGATCAAACGGGCCAGGGCCATTACCCAAATATTCGGCGCCAGTGCCGCCACCGTATTGGCCGCTGCAAACATGATCAAGATGCTGATAAACAGACGCTTGCGTGGGAAGCGTGCGCAGTAGGCAGTGAGGAACGGGCCGAACGCGGCCACGGTGAACGCGAACAAGGTCACCAGCAGCCCGGCCTGGGACACACTGACGTTCAGGTCCCGAGCAATCGAGGGCAACAGGCCGACGATGACGAATTCTGTGGTCAGCACGGTAAAACCGGCGGCTGACAGCAGCAGGATAGGAAACAACATGAAAACTCCAGAAACAACGACATCAACGACAGCCCGAGGGGCCCGCTGACGGATAGGAAAGATGAGAGGGATGAAGCTTAACAGAACATGTGCGGATCTGACCAAGCCCGACTGAAACGGGTGACGGAATGCCGCAGCGAACGAGACGCGTCCTACAGCATGCTAGACTTCGCGCCTGCTTCCTACAGTGCTTTCTGCCTGCAATGCTGTGCCCTACTAAAAAAACTAGAGACAACTCTTTATGACTGCTGCCCCTTCCCTGTTGCAACGTTTAATGCGCGTCAGCCTGGTCACCCAAATTGTCATCGGCCTGATTGCCGGGATCGTGTTGGCCTTGCTGTTCCCCGAGGCCGCGCGCGCCACCGGTTTTATCGGCAAGGTATTTGTCACGGCGCTGAAGGCTGTCGCGCCGATCCTGGTGTTTGTGCTGGTCATGGCCTCGATTGCCAACCACAAGCACGGTCAGGAAACTCACATCCGCCCGATCCTGTTTCTGTACCTGCTCGGCACTTTTTCCGCCGCCGTGGTTGCAGTGGTCGCCAGTATGTTGTTCCCGTCTGCCTTGGTACTGGTCACCCATGACGCCACGGTAAGCGCCCCCGGCGGTATCGGCGAGGTGCTGCAAAGCCTGTTGCTCAGCGTGGTGGATAACCCGGTCAGTGCGCTGATGAATGCCAACTTCATCGGCATCCTGGCCTGGGCCATTGGCATGGGCATCGCCATTCGCCATGCCGGTGAAACCACCCGTACGGTATTGGACGACTTGTCCAACGGCGTCACCCTGATCGTACGCGTGGTGATCCGCTTCGCCCCGCTGGGCATCTTTGGCCTGGTGGCCTCCACCCTGGCCACCTCGGGTTTCGGCGCCCTGCTCGGCTATGCCCATCTGCTGGTGGTGCTGATCGGCTGCATGCTCTTCGTAGCGTTGGTGATCAACCCGGCCATCGTGTTCTGGAAACTGCGCCGCAACCCGTACCCGCTGGTGCTGATGTGCCTGCGTGAAAGCGGGATCACCGCCTTCTTCACGCGCAGCTCGGCAGCGAACATTCCGGTCAACCTGGCGTTGAGCAAACGCCTGGGCCTGCATGAAGACACCTACTCGGTGTCGATCCCCCTCGGTGCCACCATCAACATGGCCGGCGCTGCCATCACTATCACCGTGCTGACCCTGGCGGCTGTGCACACTCTCGGGATTACCGTGGACCTGCCAACCGCCGTGCTGCTCAGCGTGGTCGCGGCCATTTGCGCCTGTGGGGCTTCCGGCGTGGCGGGCGGCTCGCTGCTGCTGATCCCGCTGGCGTGCAGCCTGTTTGGTATTCCAAGTGAAATCGCCATGCAGGTTGTCGCCGTTGGTTTCATCATCGGCGTACTGCAGGATTCGGCCGAAACGGCACTCAACTCATCTACCGATGTGTTGTTTACTGCGGCGGCGTGCCTGGGTAAAGAAGATCAGACCGCCTGATTGAGCAAAAAAAGCCCGAGCCGTTCACTCCTGAACCGACTCGGGCGTTTTTCATGGCGGCTGAATATCCATCAAGGTGGCGAAGTGGCCGCAGTGAATCCCTGAAGGGGCATCCCGTATCGCTCGTTTGTTTGCGGATTGAATCGGTACCATTTACCACTAACGGAATCTAGCTGAGCGATAATCTTTGTCGCGTCCTCGCCCGCAGAAGTGCCAACCATTACATTTTTCGGCTTGTGCTGAAAAACCCTGTTAACACTAATGTTAGCCGCAACGCTTTTCCAGCCAAGGCTTAATTTGCCCACTACCGAAGAAAACGCTGTCAGGCCTCTAGTCCCGATGGCCGCCCCGCCTGCAAAGGGGTTGGCGGCGCTTATAAATGCCCGCCCCAGCCTGCCTGTAACACCTCCGCGCCCTAGCTGCCCACCTACCTTCGCGATCTTTGAAATTTTTCCGACGGCGCCTGCACCTGCGACAACAAAACCAAACACGTCAAATGCAAGGAATTTAAGCCCTTCACCAACCCTACCCTGCTGAAAACTGTGAAGCGCCGACGCTCCCGGTATCAGTGCACGGGTCACCGCCTGGATTTTTTCGAACTCAGTCACTTCAGTGTCGAACGTGGTGACACCTCTGGCCGCGTTGATCACCGTTTCACGTTCGTCGGCCCTGAAAAAATGGCGTGTGACTGCGTCTGCTATATGCTGCGTTCGCTGCGAACTGAAGGCTTGGGTAGGAGATGAAGTTTGAAGCTTTGATTCTCGCTCTTTACGTTCTGCCGAATCATTGGCATTAATTTCACTGATTTTGGTGTTGGATCGAACTCTGACCTTGGGTTTATTCGTAGCAACGGGGCTCCACTCGCCTTGCAGCCCTGTCTTGAGCCCCTCCGCTAAATCTGCGCGATGCTGCAGCCCGCCCGTCGCGGGATTGAATTCGTAAATCCGTTTCTTGCCTTTATGCAGCGTCTCAAGAAATACAGAGCTACTTTTAACTTCTTCAGTCTCCGAAACATCGTACTGAATCTTGTAACCTGCCGATGTAATGGTTTGGGTGACTTTTTCCTCCCCATAGATTTTCAACGCGCCGTGCTGCAGTGCCTCCTGATCCTCCTGAGGCAGCAAAGACATCTGATGTTTAACATTCACGCTCATGGCGTCTTTAAATCCGTCGAAATACTCCACGACATGTGATTCGAACGCTTCGTTTAAAGATCCCATTTTATGAACGTCAGCCGCAATTTTTTCAAATGGAACAGCGGGATCATTGGAAAACCAGCTGACATGTTGCTGCGGGGCGGAATAGATATCCAATATCGAATAGGGGCCTTTTAAGTCGCGGTGTTTCTCGGTGGGATAGATTGTTTTTTTCTCGAAGTCTATTTTCCCATAGGTTTCCTCGGGAAAATGGGCCCTCAATATACTGAGCCCTAACTCCGAGCGACTATGTAATATCGTGCGTTGCGCTTCTGAAGCCGTTGTCAATAACTCGAAGCGCTCGTTGGCGAGGACGCCGGCACGTTCAATTTCTTCATCCGTATAATTGTTATCCTCCCGTTTTTCGATGGCCCCATCCGCCACTGCCCAATGAATCAACCCCTCTCGCGCCGCCAACGCTTCCACTTGTATCCCGGCATCGTCTATGGGCCTCAAGTCGTCTTTGAGCAACTGCTCATATGTTTTAGTCGCCGCCACACCTGGAGAGCGCATTTCAGCTTTGGCAACGATCGATTTCAAACTGACCCAACCCGGTGAGCCGTAAGTCACATGATCCGGGACATCTTTGACCAGTAATTCCGGAGCGTGGTGCGACAACGGCAGATAGGCCGCAACAGGAGCGTTACCGCCGTATGACTTGCTCAGATGATCAGTGAGCCCCTTCAGAACAAATGACAGCGGTTTTCCCCAGTTCTCGCGCGCCGACAGATCAAACCCGGCCACCTTGTTCTTTTCGCCCGGTTTCCATAACGCATCCTGATTGAGGCCTATCTGGAGAGCCGAAAGTACCCAGTCCTCAACACTGCCGACCCCCTCGAACTTATCGCGCAAGGCTTCGCCCAAGGACTGCGCAGCCGGGCTTTGCAAAAGCCTCAAGATCGCTTGTCGGGGATCTTTCAACTCTGCTTCGGACCATTGGATGGTTTGTGTCAGATACCCGAACGCGTTTTGGCTCAATTTCAACTGGTCGAATTCGGGTAGCCCCATCGCGTTATAGGAAACAGCATCGTAGATCGCCTGCTGTTGCGTCGTATCGAGCGGCGTTGGCCACGCTAGTCCGCCGCCCAAATCCTGACGCCGTTGTGGGTACTGGAGCTCTGCTAAACTGAGGCCAATTTGTCGCATTTCTTCTGTATTAACCGGATGTTTCCAGCCATTGGCCGTCATGAACTGCAAGAGGTTCACTTGTCGTCCGGCCATTGGTTGGTTATCCAAGTGGAAACCAGATTCAGGGCCAATCGTGAACAGTTGCGATTGCAGGTAGGATAGAAATCCGGCTTCACGATCATAGGGAGGCTGGAAGCCAGGGCGAAAAGAGAGGTTACTCTGATGCAAGCGCTCTTGTTGATCCAGATACTTGCCTACCTTAGCATTAGCTTCGACCAGGGCATCTTGGAAGGCTTGCAGATCGCGTCTATCGGCAAGTTGTTGTTTTTGTAACATCAGGGTTTCTTCAGAACGCGCTTGACCAACGCCCGACGTCGCAAATGCGTTGTTTTTTTGCAACGCTTGAGCTCGTGCTCGATCCTCGGTTGAATCGTTATGTATCGTCTCTCCATAAAACTGGGCGATCAACTTGAGCGGTACACTTTCGGCGCGCACCGCCGAGTAGCTTATCCCGTCGGGAGCATAGGCTTTCAATGCGGCCAGAATTGGCCCTGCGTATAACGCCCAGCGAGGGTGGTCTTTTAAAGTAAATCGGGCAATTGCTCCATTTTTTTCTTTAACGCTCAGCGTCCCGTCTGGGGCGATCTCCATGGTGGTCGGGTCCAAACCCTGCCTCTTCAGCACATAGGCAAGATACGGGTCTTCAAATGTATTACGCAACTGTGTACGCCATTGGCCGAGAGACGACGCGTCTGGAATATTCGGAATAATAGTGTGCTCATCACGGGCTCGACTCTCCAGGGCTTCTGCATAACGGGCGGCCAATTCACTGTCGGCTTGAGCACGGTCAGAAGTTGATAGAACCGCTTCGTTACCGGGAGCCTCTCGACGGGTCCGGCTCGTCGCAAACGAACGTGAAGACGAATCCTGGCTGACGGAGGTATTGCGTGTATCTTCGAAATAAGCGTTATGGGTTGTCGACGTTAACGCAGAGGAGGAAAGCTGCATTTAGTTTGTGGTCTCCAGGTTCTTCGGTTGAAAGTTTAATAGGCACTCCTGAGTGAGATTTACTGAATATTGGTTGCATCAAGATATGTAACAAAGCATTGGTGAAAAGAATATCCTGCAAAAAAAAACCGAGGCCGTTCATTTCAGAACAAGCCCCGGTTTTTTATTGAAGCGTGAGTTTAGAACGCGCCCATGTAATCACGCTTGCCCACTTCCACACCGTTATGACGCAGCAAGGCATAAGCGGTAGTGATGTGGAAGAAGAACTGCGGCAGGCCGTAGGTCAGCAGGTAGGACTGGCCGCTGAAGCGCTTCTCTTTCGGCGTGCCTGGGCGGGTGATGATTTCGATACCTTCCTTGCCGTCGATCTGCTCGGGCTTGATGGTGTCGACGAAGGCCAGGACCTTGGCGATCAGTGCTTGCAGGTCGGCAAAGGTGACTTCGTTGTCTTCGTACTTCGGTACTTCGATCTCGGCCAGGCGTGCCGACACACCTTTGGCGAAGTCCACGGCGATCTGCACCTGGCGCACCAACGGGAACATGTCCGGGAACAGGCGCGCTTGCAGCAAGGCGTTGGGCTCGATGTTCTTGGCGCTGGCGTGGGCTTCGGCTTTGTTCAGCACATCGCTCAACGCGTTGAGCATTTGCTTGAAGACTGGGATAGAAGCGGCGTACAGGGAAATGGTCATGTCAGTCTCACTGATAATGGCAGGGTTGGAACCAGCGGCGATTATAGCCATGCCCGGTGCTTGTCTTTTATTTTTTGAGGATTACGCTGGTGAGCTTCACTGCATAGGGAAAGCGCGATGACCGCCGAGCACGACACCGACCCCCCTGAACCGCGCCTGAACAGCAAGGAAATCCGCATCCTGGGCTGCCTGATCGAAAAACAGGCGACCAACCCGGAAACCTACCCCCTCACCCTCAACGCCCTGGTGCTGGCCTGCAACCAGAAGACCAGCCGCGAGCCGGTGATGAACCTCAGCCAAGGCCAGGTCGGCCAGAGCCTGCGCGCGCTCGAAGGCCAAGGCTTCACGCGCCTGGTGATGGGCAGCCGCGCCGACCGCTGGGAGCACCGTGTGGACAAGGCCCTGGAACTGGTGCCGGCCCAGGTGATCCTGACCGGGCTGCTGTTCCTGCGGGGGCCGCAGACCGTCAATGAGTTGCTCACCCGCAGTGGGCGTATGCATGACTTTGAGGATGCCGAACAGGTTGTGCATCAGCTCGAGCGCCTGATTGCACGAGGACTGGCGCTGCTCGTGCCGCGTCAGGCGGGGCAGCGGGAAGACCGGTATACCCATGCACTGGGGGACCCGGCAGATATTGAAGCGATTATGACCGCGCGGGGGAATCCGGTAGAGCGTAGCGCAGGGGCTGTTTCGGTGGAGCGCATTGAAGAGCTGGAAGCGCGGATTGCCGCACTGGAAGAACGGCTGACGCAGCTGGAACAGGTATAACGCAGATAAACATGTGGGAGCTGGCTTGCCTGCGATAGCCATTGGTATCGACACAACTTTGTAGGTTGCAGCAGCCAACGGTAACTACGATGCGAAGCGAGCCGCTCTTGATCTTGCTCTGCTTTTGATCTTAGGCGCCCCGTTAAACCACGCTGGCCGAACGCAGGCTTTAATTCGTGGGTAACCCGGCAGGACGCCGGGTTAGCCGCCCCGCGCCATGGATGGCGCGTGGCGGCGGCCCACGGATTCAAGCCTGCGTTCGGGCACACCGAGCCTAGGCGAGGTGCCGAGTGGTGGGGCAAGAGCCTTTTGCTTACTTTTGGGCTCTTTTCAAAAGTGAGCCGCTGTAAAAGCGGAACCCTAAGTAGCCGTTACCGCAGGAATGGATATGTACTCGGTATTACGGCGTCGACTGTGAGGCCGTCTTCGCAGGCAAGCCAGCTCCCACAGATGGATCGTGGGGTGTCAGGTAGATAGCCGTCGCCTGGCAGGCCGCCATCGCAGGCGAGCCAGCTCCCACAGTTGGATCGCGTGCGCGTCAGTTAGATCACCGAATGGTTGTGCGTAAGGCTTTAGCTGCGGGCGAAGGCCACCGCTGCCTCGAACTGCTCCTGCGTAGGCCGCACACCGGTATAAAGCACAAACTGCTCCAACGCCTGGATAGCGATCACTTCCAGCCCGGTAATCACCCGCTTGCCCTGGGCACGGCCACGCACGATCAACGGCGTTTCCGCTGGGATCGCCACCACATCGAAGACCGTCTCGGCCTGATCGATTGCCTCGGCGTCAAACGCCAACGCATCCGCTTCCGCACCGCCGGTCATGCCAATGGGCGTCACGTTGATCAGCATCTGTGGCCGCAGGCTGCCCAGATCCGCCTGCCACGCGTACCCCAGGTTCCTGGCCAATGCCTGGCCCGCCACCTCATTACGTGCCACGATCACGCCATTGGCGTACCCCCCGTCACGCAAGGCACTGGCGACCGCCTTGGCCATGCCGCCGCTGCCGCGCAGGGCGAAGCTGGAGTCCTTGGGTACCGCGTGTTTTTTCAGCAGTTGCTCGATGGCGATGTAGTCGGTGTTGTAAGCCTTGAGGTGGCCGTTGGTGTTGACGATGGTGTTCAGGGAGTCGATGGCTTGAACCGAATCGTCGAGTTCGTCCACCAAGGCAATGGCAGCCTCCTTGAACGGCATGGACACCCCGCAACCGCGCACACCCAGGGCGCGGATACCGCCGATCGCGCCGGGCAGGTCCTGGCTGCTGAAGGCTTTATAGTAAAAATTCAGACCCAGCTGTTCATACAGGTGGTTATGAAAACGCAGGCCAAAGTTCCCAGGGCGCGCCGACAGTGACATGCACAGTTGGGTGTCCTTGTTGGGGTGCATCTGCATGGATAACTCCTTGAAGTAAGCAAATCGGTACAGACCTTACACAACCTTTACTCACTGGCCGTGCTGTTTTCTCGAAATACGTTGTCTTAAAAGTATCCCCGCGACAATCCTTGAGTCTATTGATTGCAGACCACAAGCGCAGGGGCTAATTGAGGAATGACCATCATGCGTAAACTTCCCAGGATCGCCTTGCTTATCGGCGCACTCGCAATGGCCGGCCAAGCTTCCGCCCACGGTGGTGGTTGGGGTGGCCCGGCCGTGTTCGGTGCGCTTGTCGGCGCAGCGGTAGTCGGCTCTGTGGTTGCCAGCCAGCCGCGTGAGGTGTACGTGCAACAACCGGTGTATGTGCAGCCGCAGCCGGTGTATGCCGCGCCGCCGCCGGTCTACTACGCGCCACCGCCACCAGTGTATGTGCAACAGCAGGTTTACTACCGCCCGGCGCCCGTCTATTACGGCCCACCGCGCGGTTATTATGGGCCACCTCGCGGCTACTACGGCCCGCCCCACGGCTACTACCGCCATGGTTGGTAAGTTTTAATCCATTGACAGACACAGGCCTCGCCCACACGCGGGGCCTTTTTTTGCCTGAAAAGTCCGGATTTATCCTGCCGATGTCGCTGTGAGAACAACGCACGAGCGCCAATCCCACATCATGAGCGTCGAATATCCTCTTGATCGATGGCGGGCTGCGCTGTCATGTTTGCGTCACAAAACAGTCGCACTATCGACCCAGTCCAGCCAATAACAATTAAGGACGATTGACCATGCCCACGCAAAACCCGCACCGCACCGCCGGCCTGTGCACCTCCAGCAAGGTCTATAACGCTTTGACTGAACTCAAGCACCTTGAAGGCCATCGCAGCGCCAAGTTCCTGGCATTGCTGGCCGAAAACCTGGTGCGCAAGGGCCTGCTCAGTGAGCACGAAGTGGTGAACATGCTCGACCAGGTGGTGGATTAACGCCTGGCATTGATGTCGACTATCGAGCCAGGTGATTTTTCCCAAGCACCGGCAAACCGTAAGGTGACCTCCATAACGTTTGGAGGTACTTATGCCCACTGTTCAAATCATGTCTGTCATCGGTAGCGCCGTCCCCGCCCCTCTGCGCAAACTGGGCTTGCTCGCCTGCTGGTATGTGGTGCGCGATGGCGAGCCGATCAGCGGCCCGCTCACTTCGTTATCGGATGCCGAAACACAACGCCGAATGGCAACCGACTTCAGGCTAGAAGCCTGAACGCTATGGCAGCGGCAACTTGACCCGCGGCTTGGTTTCGACGAACAACGCCCAGCACGACATGAACAACGCCGCCACCAGCGGCCCGATGACAAAGCCGTTAAGGCCGAACACCGACAGGCCACCCAAGGTCGAGATCAGGATCAGGTAGTCCGGCATCTTGGTGTCCTTGCCCACCAGGATCGGGCGCAGTACGTTGTCCACCAGGCCAATCACGAACACCCCGAACAGCCCCAGCACCACGCCCTGCCAGATCGAACCGCTCAACAGGAAGTAAACCGCCACCGGCCCCCAGACCAGCCCGGCACCCACCGCTGGCAATAGCGACAGGAACGCCATCAGCACGGCCCAGAGCAAGGCACTGGGGATGTCCAGGAACCAGAAGATCAAACCTCCCAGCGCACCTTGGGTCACAGCCACCAGCACGTTGCCCTTGACCGTGGCGCGCACCACGCGGTTGAACTTGAGCTGCAGGCGACGCTTTTGCGGCTCGGCCAACGGTACGGCTGTGCGCACTTTGCGTACCAGTTCCGGGCCATCGCGCAGCAGGAAAAACAGCAGGTACAACATGATGAAAAAGCTCACCAGGAAATCAAACGTCCCCTGGCCGAAGCTGAACGCCTGAGAGGCAAAGAACTGACTGCCCTGCATCGCGCCCTTGACGACCTTTTCCCGCAGCCCTTCGAGGTTGCCCATGCCAAAACGGTCGAGCAACTGCTGGAAATACGGTGGTAGGACGTTCTTGAATTGCTCGATATAACCCGCTACGTCGAGTTTGCCGCTCTCGATGTTTTTGTAGAGCGTGGCCCCCTCTTGCACCAGCAAAGCACTGGTGATGATCACCGGCAGAATCGCGATCACCAGGCACACCATCAAGGTGGTCAGGGAGGTCAGGTTGCGGTTCCAGCTAAAACGCTGCTGCAGGCGGCGCTGCATCGGCGCAAAGATAATGCCCAGGATCACGGCCCAGAACACCGCGCCGTAGAACGGCAGCAATATCCAGATAAAAGCCACGGTGACCAAGGCCAGTAGCAGCAACAGGGTTTTGAATTGCAGGTTGGTTTGATTCATGTCCGGTCCATGTCAGAAAAACAGGGCCGATGGCGGCCCTGTTGCTTAGTCCGCAGCCAAACGTGGGAGTGCCCTTGTTTATCGAACAAGCATAGATCGCCATGTGTAGACGTGGATCAATGAACGGCGCCCGGCCCTGCACTACCCTCGCGCCTTTTGCGACCTACAGCCATGCCCTCGATGATTGCCCCCGAGCTGCTCGCCCCTGCCGGCACCCTGAAAAACATGCGCTACGCCTTCGCCTACGGTGCCGACGCGGTCTATGCCGGCCAGCCGCGCTACAGCCTGCGGGTGCGCAACAACGAGTTCGACCACGCCAACCTGGCCCTCGGCATCCACGAAGCCCATGACCAGGGCAAGCGTTTCTACGTGGTGGTGAACATTGCGCCCCACAACGCCAAGCTCAAGACCTTCCTCAAGGACCTGGCGCCGGTGATCGCCATGGGCCCGGATGCGCTGATCATGTCCGACCCGGGGTTGATCATGCTGGTGCGCCAGCACTTCCCGCAAATGCCGATCCACCTGTCGGTACAGGCCAATACGGTGAATTGGGCCAGCGTGGCGTTCTGGCAGCAACAGGGTATTTGCAGGGTGATTCTGTCGCGGGAGCTGTCCCTGGAAGAGATCGGCGAAATCCGCCAGCAAGTGCCGGCGATGGAGTTGGAGGTGTTTGTACATGGCGCCTTGTGCATGGCCTATTCCGGGCGGTGCCTGCTGTCGGGCTACATGAACAAGCGCGATGCCAACCAGGGCACCTGCACCAATGCCTGCCGCTGGAAATACCAGGCCACGCCGGCAGTGGAGAATGCCACTGGCGATATCGTCCATGAATATCAACCCACATTAGGGATCGGCACGCCCACCGATCAGGTGTTCCTGTTACAGGAAGCCAATCGCCCCGATGACTCCATGCCCGCTTTCGAAGACGAACATGGCACCTACATCATGAACGCCAAGGACCTGCGGGCCGTGCAGCATGTGGAACGCCTGGCACAGATGGGCGTGCATTCGTTGAAGATCGAAGGCCGCACCAAGTCCCATTTCTACTGCGCGCGCACCACCCAGGTGTACCGCCAGGCCATCGATGACGCAGTGGCCGGCCGGGCGTTTGACCGCGGCTTGATGACCAACCTCGAGTCCCTGGCCCAGCGTGGCTACACCGAAGGTTTTCTGCGCCGCCACGTGCACGATGAATACCAGAACTACCAGAACGGCAGCTCGGTTTCCGAGCGCCAGCAGTTTGTCGGGGAGCTGACCGGCGAGCGCCGTGGCGCGTTGGCCGAGGTGAAGGTCAAGAACCGCTTTGCGCTGGGCGACCACCTGGAGTTGATGACGCCCGCGGGCAATTTTCATTTTGACTTGCCGAGCCTGCATAACGCCAAGGGCGAAAGCATTGAGGTGGCGCCGGGGGACGGGCATACGGTGTATGTGCCGATTCCGGCGCAGATGGACCTGCGCTTTGGCCTGCTGATGCGCGACGTTTAAACCCTGCCATGGGTTGAATGGATCAGATCCTGAACTGGCCCACCAACTGCCCGAGGCGCTGGCCCAGGTCGGCCAGACTGCGAGACGTCTGAGCGCCCAGTTGGGTTTCGTCCGCCACGCTGTCCACCGCTACCGCAATCTGATGCACGCTGCGGTTGATCTCTTCCGCCACGGCGGTCTGCTCTTCCGCGGCGCTGGCGATCTGGGCGTTCATTGAGTTGATGGTGCCAATCAGTTGCGCCATGGTGTCCAGGGACGCGCCGGCCTGGTTGGCCTGGGCCGAAGTGCCGTCGCCGGCATCGCTGGAGCGGCGCATAGCGTCCACGGCCGCCTCGGTGCCTTTTTGCAGGCGATCGATCATGCCCTGGATTTCCTGGGTGCTGGTTTGGGTGCGACTGGCCAGGGCGCGCACTTCATCGGCGACTACGGCAAAGCCACGCCCAGCCTCCCCGGCCCGTGCGGCCTCGATGGCAGCGTTGAGCGCCAGCAGGTTGGTTTGCTCGGCGATGGAGCGGATCACGCCGAGCACACTGACGATTGACGATACATCCTGCTGCAGGCTGTCCAGGGACACGCCGCTGCTGCGGATGTCGTTCACCAGCGCATGGATCTGCGCGATGCTGCCGTCTACCACACGTTTGGCGGCCTGGCCTTCGGCGTCGGTCTGCTGCGCAGCGACGGCGGCGCCTTGGGCACTGCGTGCCACTTCGTGCGCCGCCGAAGACATCTGGTTGATCGCAGTGGCCACCTGGTCGGTCTCGTGGCGCTGGCGTTCCATGGCCTGTTCGGAACGCTGGGCTTGGTCGGACACCTGGCTCACCAGCCCGGTGAGTTGGGCGGTCATGTCGGTGATCTGGCGCACCAGGCCGTGGATTTTATCGACAAAGCGGTTGAATGCACCGGCCAGGTCGCCGAGTTCATCCTGGCTGGTAATGGCCAGGCGGCGGGTCAGGTCACCTTCACCCGCGGCGATGTCATCGAGGTTGGCTTTCATCAGGTGCAGCGGACGCAAGATGGTATTGGCCAGCAGCATGCCCACGGCGGCGATCACCAGCAACACCACCACGGCCACGCCGAGGATGCTCAACAGCACGCCTTGCATGCGCTTCTCGACTTTTGCCTGCACCACCGCCACTTGGGCGTCGATGCCATCGAGGTTCACCGAGGTGCCGATCACCATGTCCCACTTGGGCAGGTACTCGGTATAGCCGAGCTTGGGCACCAGTTCGGTCTGGCCGGGCTGGGTCGAGCTGTATTGCAGGTAGTGGCTGCCGTCCTTGCCGACCTTGACCAGGTCGCGGTTGACGTAGACGCCGTTGGGGTCGCGGTTGTCCTTAAAGCTCTTGCCCACGCCGTCCGGGCTGTTGCCCTTGAACAGGCGGATGGTCTCGGAGTCGTAGCCGAAGAAATAGCCGTCCTTGCCGTAGCTGGTATTGGATAACAACTTGACCACCTGCGCCCGCGCCGCGCTGTCGCCGGGGGCTGCCGCGTCGTAGAGCGGCTTGATGGTGGTCATAGCCACCTCGACATAACTTTGCAGGGTGGCCTTGGCGTCGTTGAGCAGGCGCTGACGGGTTTCATCCACCTCGTTGCGGGCCTGGCCCTGCAGAATCCACACGGTGGTCAGGCTGATGACCACGGCAAACAACAACACCGGCACGACAGCAAGGGCCAGGACTTTGGCCTTCAAACTCAGACGCATGGCTTTTCTCTCTTGTTAGTGGCGACTTGAGAGCTTAACGGCCATGTGAGCGATTACTGTAGGCGCGAGCTTGTGTGGCCAGAGCTTGCTCCCGCTCGGGTGCGCAGCGCACGCAAGCTTTTTGGGGCTGCTTCGCAGCCCAGCGGGAGCAATCTCTGGCCACAGGGGGCTCACTTGGATCAGAGCGTCATCGCAGCCAGCCAGCCGAACGCCAGCAGCGGCAGGTTGTAGTGCAGGAAGGTCGGTACCACGGTGTCCCAGATATGGTGGTGCTGGCCGTCGATGTTCAGGCCGGAGGTGGGGCCGAGGGTGGAGTCCGAAGCGGGCGAACCGGCGTCGCCCAAGGCACCGGCGGTACCAACGATGCACACGATGGCCACCGGGCTGAAGCCCAACTGCACACACAGCGGCACGAAAATCGCCGCGAGGATCGGCACCGTGGAAAACGACGAGCCGATGCCCATGGTCACCAACAACCCCACCAGCAGCATCAACAACGCGCCAACGCCCCGGCTATGACCGATGAACGCTGCCGAGGCCTGCACCAGCGAGTTCACGTCACCGGTCGCCTTGAGCACTTCGGCAAAACCTGAGGACGCGATCATGATGAAACCGATCATCGCCATCATCTTCATGCCTTCGGTGAACAGGTCATCGGTGTCGCGCCAGCGCACGATGCCCGACACCGAGAAGATCAGGAACCCGGCCAGGGCGCCGATGATCATCGAGTCCAGCCACAACTGGATGATGAACGCCGAGGCAATCGCCAGGCCGGCCACCAGCAGGGTCAGCGGGTTGTACTGCACCGCCACTTGCTCGACACGCTCGATTTTCTTCAGGTCGTACACACGCTTTTTGCGGTAGCTGATCAACACCGCCACCAGCAGGCCGACCACCATGCCCAGCGCCGGCAAGCCCATGGCGTGGGTGACATTGACCCCGCTGATATCCACCCCGCTCTTGGCGACGTTGGCCAGCAGGATCTGATTGAGGAAGATATTGCCAAAGCCCACCGGCAGAAACATGTACGGGGTGATCAGGCCGAAGGTCATCACGCAGGCGATCAGGCGACGGTCCAGTTGCAGCTTGGTCAGCACATACAGCAGCGGCGGTACCAGCAGCGGAATAAACGCAATGTGGATCGGCAAGATGTTCTGCGAGGCAATCGCCACCACCCACAACAGGCCGATCAGCAGCCATTTGACGTGGTTGCCACCGCTGGCGTCCTGGCGGTCCACCAGCAGCAAGGCTTTGTCCGCCAGCGCATGGGCCAGCCCGGACTTGGCAATCGCCACGGCGAAAGCCCCGAGCAATGCGTAGGACAAGGCCACGGTTGCGCCGCCGCCCAGGCCGCCGTTGAAGGCCTTGAGCGTGGCCTCGATACCCAGGCCACCGGTCAAGCCGCCCACCAGGGCGCCGACGATAATGGCGATGACCACGTGCACGCGGGACAGGCTGAGTACCAGCATGGTGCCGACCGCGGCGATGACTGCGTTAATCATGGTTACCTCAAGCAGAAACAAAAAAGACAGGCATGCCCGCGCGCGGCCCATGGGAACAGCTGCCGGCGTGCAAGCTTGAAAGAGGTCTTATTAGAGGGCGCGCACTTTGCAGGAGCTGGGCTGTCATGTCAAAAACTGTGGTGAGGCAAAGCCCTCTGCACGCATAAAGAATTACAGGCGCTGGCCGATACGCTGTCTCTATGTGCTTTCAGGTAAGGATGTCCCGATGTCGCTCAGGCAGCTCTCCATTCAATGGAAAATCACCCTGCTGGCGGGCCTCTGCCTGCTGGGGATCGTGACCCTGCTGGTGGGTCTGTCGCTGTATCGCATGGCGCAGAGCTCCCAGCAGGTCAAGGCGTCCAGCATGCAGATGCTCGACGAAGCCGCCCAGTCGCGCATCGAGGCCCAAGGCGAAGTGCAAGCGCTGGGCATTCGCCAGCAGTTCATGGATGCCTACCAATACGGCCATGGTTTTTCCCGCCAGGTGCTGTTTTTGCGCGAACAGGCCGAGAAGCGCTTTCTCGATGCCTTCGACACCCGTGAAGACCTGACCCGCCAGGTCAAGGCCGCCCTGCAGGCCAACCCCGACCTGCTCGGCCTGTCCCTGGTGTTCGAAGCCAATGCGCTGGACGGCAAAGACGAACTGTTCGCCAACCAGGCAGAACTAGGCAGCAATGACAAAGGCCGTTTCGCACTGTACTGGTCGCAACCGACACCGGGGAAAATCACCTCGATGGCACTGCCCGAGAGCGACATGGCCGACACCTCCATCGGCCCCAGCGGCGAAAAAGCCAACGCCTGGTTCACCTGCCCGCGCACGACTCTCAAACCCTGCGTGATCGAGCCCTACTTCTATGTGATCGACGGCCAGAACGTGCTGATGACCAGCATCGTGTTCCCGCTGATGGTCAATGGCAAAGTCATCGCCTCGCTGTCGGTGGATATCAACCTCAACAGCCTGCAGGCGGTCAGCCAACAGGCCAGCCAGAAACTGTACGACGGCCAGACCCAGGTCAGCATCCTCAGCCCGACCGGCTTACTGGCCGGCTACAGCCCGGATGCCAGCAAACTCAGCCAACGCCTGGAGCAGGTCGACCCGGCCAGCGGCGCACAGTTGACCAGTGCCTTGGCCAGCAGTACCCAGACCCACAGCCTGCGCACCGACCATCAACTCAAGGTACTGGCGCCTTTTGCGCCGATTCCCGGCGGTAAGGCGTGGGGCGTATTGCTGGATGTACCGGAAAAAGTCCTGGTCGCCCCCGCCGAAGCGCTGAAAAACCAGCTGGACGCCGACAACGCCAAAGGCACCCTGCTAGAACTGGGCCTGGGTCTGCTCGCCGCCGTGGTCGGCTTGATCCTGGTGTGGCTGATGGCGCGCAGCGTGACCCGGCCAATCCTTGGCGTGGCGCACATGCTTGAGGATATCGCCAGCGGCGAAGGCGACCTGACCCGGCGCCTGGCCTACGCCAAACAGGACGAACTGGGCCAATTGGCCGGCTGGTTCAACCGCTTCCTCGACAAGCTGCAGCCGATCATTGCCGAGGTCAAACGCTCGGTGCAGGACGCCCGCGGCACTGCCGACCAGTCCGCGGCCATTGCCACGCAAACCAGCGCCGGCATGGAGCAGCAGTACCGCCAGGTGGATCAGGTGGCTACCGCATCCCACGAAATGAGCGCCACCGCCCAGGACGTGGCCCGCAGCGCCGCCCAAGCGGCCCAAGCCGCCCGAGATGCCGACCAGGCAACTCGTCAAGGCTTGACGGTTATCGACCGCACCACCGCCAACATTGGCGAGCTCGCCGCCGACATGAGCACCGCCATGACCCAGGTAGAGGGCTTGGCCGCCAACAGCGAACAGATCGGCTCGGTGCTTGAAGTGATTCGCGGCATCGCCGAGCAGACCAATCTGTTGGCGCTCAACGCCGCCATCGAAGCCGCTCGCGCCGGTGAAGCCGGCCGCGGTTTTGCCGTGGTCGCCGACGAAGTGCGCAACCTGGCGCGGCGCACCCAGGAATCGGTGGAAGAAACCCGCCTGGTGATCGAACAATTGCAAACCGGTACCAGCGACGTGGTCGGCTCCATGGGCAACAGCTATCGCCAGGCTCAGGGCAGCGTCGAACAGGTCGGCCAGGCCGTCACCGCCTTGCGCCAGATTGGCGATGCGGTCACGGTGATCAGTGATATGAACCTGCAAATCGCCAGCGCCGCCGAAGAGCAAAGCGCCGTGGCCGAAGAGATCAACAGCAACGTGGCGACCATTCGCGATGTGACCGAGTCGTTGTCGGAGCAGGCCAATGAATCGGCGCGGGTCAGCCAGGCGTTGAACAGCCTGGCAAATCAGCAGCAGGGGTTGATGGATCAGTTCAGGGTCTGAATGTAGCAAGGCTTTACTGTGGGAGCCGGGCTTGCCCGCGATGCAGACACCTCGGTATGTCAGGCAAACCGAGTCGATGCTATCGCAGGCAAGCCAGCTCCCACATTTTGAGCGGTGGTGTGTGAATGCTAGCGCCGTGGCAACTGGATCAATACCTTGAGCCCACCCAGCTCGCTCTCTTGCAGTTGCAACACCCCACCCCACACCTCAACGATATCCCGCACGATCCCCAAACCCAGGCCATGGCCAACCCTTTGCTCATCCAGGCGTGCGCCACGGCTGAACACTTGGTCGCGCTGGGCCTCGGGAATGCCGGGGCCGTCGTCTTCCACCGCCAGCCGATAGCCCTGGGGCGTCTCGCTAACGCTCAGGCGTACCTCGGCGTCCGCCCATTTACAGGCGTTGTCCAACAGGTTGCCCAGCAGTTCCAGCAGGTCTTCACGGTCCCAAGGCAGTTGCAGGCCCGGCGCCACCTGGTAGCTGAGGTCCAGGTGTTCGCCGTGGATCATGCGCAGGGTGGCCAGTAAACCGGGCAGCTCTTGTTCACAGTCAAACAACGCGCCCGGCAGCGCATCACCCGCCAGGCGCGCACGGTTGAGTTCACGGTTGAGGCGCTGCTGCACTTGCTCCAATTGCTCGCGCAGCAACTGGCTCAGTTGCGGATGATCCTTGAGGGCGTCACTGGAGGCCGCGCTCAACAATACTGCCAGCGGGGTTTTCAGCGCATGCCCCAGGTTGCCGAGGGCGTTGCGCGAGCGCTTGAGGCTGTCTTCGGTGTGCGCCAACAGGTGGTTGATTTGCGCCACCAGTGGCTCCAGCTCAAGCGGCACCTGAGTATCGAGTTGCGAGCGCTGGCCTTGTTGCAGTTGGGCGATCTGGTTACGTGCGGTCTCCAGGGGGCGCAGGGCACGGCGCACGGTGACCCGTTGCAGGATCAGCACCAGCAGCAGCGCCGCCAGCCCCATCACCAGGCCGACCTGACGCATCAGGCGAAAGCTCTCGCGCACAGGCGTGTAGTCCTGGGCCACGCTGATGGAAATCGGTTGGCCAAAGCGCTTGTAGTCCGAGCGCAGCACCAACAGTTGCTGGCCTTCGGGTCCCAGTTGCAGGTTGCCCTTGAGCCCCGCCACCGGGAGCCGGGGCAATTCCTGGTCCCACAGTGAACGAGAGCGCCAATGCACATCGGCAAAGTCGATACGAAAGTAGTGCCCGGAAAATGGCCGTTGGTACGCCGGCGACAGGCGTTGCTCATCCAACTGCACGCCGTTGGGCCCACGCACCAGCGCCACCAGCAGGTTTTCGCTGTCGTTGCGCAAGCCCGCTTCAAGGTAGCGCTGCAAACCCGCCTCGAACAACCACAGGCTGGTTTGCGCCAGCACCACGCCGACGATCACCATCACGCTGATCAACCCCAGGCTCAAGCGCCGCTGGATTGACCTCATGCCGGGGTGGCGCCGAAACGGTAGCCCTGGCCGCGGCGGGTCTCGATCACGCTGCGGCCCAATTTGCGCCTCAGATGGTTGACGTGCACCTCCAGCACATTGGAGTCGCGCTCGGTCTCGCCGTCATACAAGTGCTCGGCAAGGTGGCTTTTGGACAGGATCTGTTCGGGATGCAGCATGAAATAGCGTAACAAGCGAAACTCGGCAGCCGTCAGTTGGATCTCGGCGCCGTCACGTAGCACGCACTGGCGCCCTTCATCCAAATGCAGGCCGGCGGCTTGCAGGGTGGGCTGGTTCGTCTGGCCGTGGGAGCGGCGCAGCAGCGACTGGATGCGCAGGTACAGCTCTTCAGGGTGAAAGGGTTTGCTCAGGTAATCATCGGCGCCGGCCTTGAGCCCTTCGATACGCTCGGCCCAGGAATCGCGGGCGGTAAGGATCAGCACCGGGATGGCCAACGCGGCGGCGCGCCATTGGGCCAGCACATCAAGCCCGGGCAAACCGGGCAGGCCAAGGTCGAGAATGATCAAGTCATAGGGCTCGCTGCGCCCTTGATACACGGCGTCCCGGCCGTCGGCCAGCCAGTCGACTGCATAACCCTGGCGCTGCAGGCCGGCCATCAGTTCGTCGGCCAGGGGCACGTTGTCTTCCACCAGGAGCAGGCGCATCAGTCTTCCTCATCTTTGATCAGGTCGCCATTGGTGGCATCCAGCTTGATCTCGCGCACCACGCCCTCGGTGGTCACCAGTTCCACTTCATAGGCGTATTGCCCGTGTTTTTTTTCCAGTTCGGCCTCCAGCAGCCGCGAGCCGGGGTATCGCGCCATGGCCTGCTGCAACAGCTGTTCCAATGGCAGGATCACGCCTTGCTGGCGCAGAGCCAGGGCTTCGTCCTGGTTGAGGTCGCGGGCCGCCAGGCTGGAACAAAACACCATGAGCACCAGCGCCACGCGACTGCCGACGCGTAAATTTACCTTCATTACGTATCCTGATGATTCTTGAGAACCTGCCCGGTGAGCGCATTCAATTCAACATCCCATTCAATGCCGTCGGTATCTCGTAGCTCGACTTCATAAACGTACTTGCCGTATTCCTCATCCAAATCGGTGTCCAGCAGCGTCGAACCAGGGTGAAGGGCCAGGGCCGTAGCGTCCAATTGATCGAAAGCGACAATTGTAACAGTGGCCGGCACGATCAGTGGCTTGTCGGGGTCCACGGCGGCGGCCGGGGTCGCCGTAACGAGGATGATAGCGGCGGCGCCCAGGGCAGTGAGGCGCTTCATGATAAGTCTCCGTTACATGATGTTTTCCTACGCCGGCCACGGTACGCGCTGCAACTTAACTGAAACTGAATTGCCACCATGGCAATTCCGGTTAAGCCATTTTTCCCACTGCCTGCGAGATTTCTTATACTGCCCCGCTCGCCTCAACAGAGACCGGTATGACAGCCATCCATATCAAGTTCCCGGCCTTGACCCTCAAGGCCGGCAAACGCGCCTTCACCCGCATCCGCGAGCAGGGCCTTGCGCCTGCCGACGTCGGTATCCTCCCCGGCGCGGCGGGCGGCCCCAAGGCCCTGGGTATCCAAGGGCTGGACCTGGCGCTGTTCGGTGACTGGTTGCCCCGTGCGCCGCGCGAGCGTGCGCTGATCGGCGCGTCCATCGGCTCGTGGCGGTTCGCCAGCGCCTGCCTGCCCGACCCGGTGCAAGGTTTGCTCGACCTGGGCCGCCTGTACAACGAGCAGCGCTTTGCCAAAGGCGTGACCATGGCGCAAGTCAGCCAGAGCTGCCAACGCATGCTCGACGACCTGCTGGCCGGGCGCGATGCGCGGGTGCTGGACAACCCCGACTATCGGCTGAACATCATGGTGGTCAAGAGCCACGGATTGCTCGCCGATGACCACCGTGGGCGGCTGGGGCTGGGCCTGTCATCGGTGATTGCCGATAATCTGCGGGGCCGCGCACGGCTGTCGCGGCATTTCGAACGGCTGATCATCCACGACCCGCGTCAGGCGCCTCCGGTACACCCCCTGAAAGATTTCCCCTCGCGCTTCCTCACCCTGGACGTGGGCAACCTGCGCCAGGCGTTGCTCGCGTCCGGCTCGATCCCCATGGTCATGCAAGGCGTGCGCGACCTGCCCGGGGCCGGGGTCGGCACCTACCGCGACGGCGGCCTGTTGGATTACCACCTCGACCTGCCCTACCACGGCGATGACATTGTGCTGTACCCGCACTTTACCGACCGGGTCATCCCCGGCTGGTTCGACAAGGGCCTGCCATGGCGACGCAGCAACCAGCAGGGCTTGCAGGATGTGTTACTGCTGGCGCCGTCCAGGGACTACCTGGCCCGCCTGCCCCACGGCAAGCTGCCAGACCGCAGCGACTTCAAGCGTTTCATGGGCGATGATCCAGGCCGCAACAAATATTGGCAAACTGCCATGAGCGAGAGCCAACGACTGGGGGATGAGTTTTTGGCATTGGCGGATAACGGCAAGCTCGGCGACCGTTTGCTAACCCTTTGACCGCATGGGTGCCTGCGGCCGAGGGGCGGTATGCGCAGAGGTTGATCAAACTGTTAAACTCGCCGCCTGCCAGACACCTGACCGAGCTGAAAACACTGTGGAAATCTTCAAAGAGTTTACCTTCGAATCCGCCCATCGCCTGCCCCACGTACCGGAAGGCCACAAATGCGGGCGCCTGCATGGGCATTCGTTCAAGGTGGCCATCCACCTGAGCGGCGACCTGGATCCCCATACCGGCTGGATTCGCGACTTCTCGGAGATCAAAGCGATTTTCAAGCCGCTCTATGAACGCCTCGACCACAACTACCTCAATGACATTCCCGGCCTGGAAAACCCCACCAGCGAAGTGCTGGCCAAGTGGATCTGGAATGAACTGAAACCCTTGCTGCCGGAACTCAGTGCGATCCGTATCCACGAGACGTGCACCAGTGGCTGCATCTATCGCGGTGAGTAAGAACCACCTGCGGGTGGTTTTTTTCGAAGCGCCGGCGGGCTGATCCATTTGGGAAACCCGCACAGACGCTGTTCGACTGAGCCAGTTTGGCTCACCGCTGCACTGCTTTTGCGCTGATTGGGAGGGGGCGGCCTTATAAAAGGCTTGCTCCCGTCAGCCCATACCTGCCTGCACCTGCATTGGCACGCAGGATGCACACGACCTGGGTCACCACTCAGGGAGCAGCCCCCATGACGCAGCAAGAACCCGGCAACGACTACCCTCTCAGCGAAGTCCCCTTGCACGCGCGTAAGGGCCTGGCCTCTACGGCCATGGTGTTGCTGGGGTTCACCTTTTTTACCGCGACCATGTTCGCCGGCGGCAAGCTGGGGGTAGCGTTCAGCTTCATGGATATGCTCGGCGTCGTGGCCCTGGGTAACCTGTTGTTGGGTATCTACGCCGCAGGCTTGGGTTACATCGCGTTCAAGAGCGGCTTGAACTCGGTGTTGATGGGGCGTTTCTGCTTTGGCGAAGTGGGCAGCAAACTCAGTGACTTGATCCTCGGTTTTACCCAGATTGGCTGGTATGCCTGGGGCACGGCCACGGCTGCGGTGGTATTAGGCAAGTATTTCCAATTGAGCCAAGGCAGTGTGCTGGGGCTGATGGTGGTATTTGGCTTACTGTTCTGCGCCACCGCCTACGTGGGGTATCGCGGCTTGGAAATCCTGTCCTACATCGCGGTACCGGCCATGGGCATCCTGTTGACGCTGTCGATGTGGGTCGCCACCGTGAAGGTCGGCGGGTGGGAGGGGCTGCTGGCGGTGGTGCCCAGCGCTGAGCTGGACTTGTCCACCGCCATCACGCTGGTGTTCGGGACCTTTGTCAGCGGGGCAACTCAGGCCACCAACTGGACACGGTTTTCGCGCTCGGCCAAGGTTGCGGTGCTGGCCAGCCTGATCGGCTTTTTTGTCGGCAACGGCTTGATGGTGCTGATCGGGGCCTATGGCGCCATCGTCTATCAGCAACCGGATGTGGTGGAGGTCTTGCTGCTGCAAGGTTTCGCCACGGCGGCGATGGCGATGTTGCTGCTCAATATCTGGAGCACCCAGGACAACACCATCTACAACTTCGCCGTCGCCGGTTGCAACTTGCTGCGCACCCAGCGTCGCAAGAGCGTGACCCTGGCCGGCGCGGTGATCGGCACCCTGCTCGCCTTGTTCGGCATGTACGACCTGCTGGTGCCGTACCTGATCCTGCTGGGTACGGTCATCCCGCCGATAGGAGGCGTGATCATGGCGGACTTCTTTTATCGCTATCGCGGCCACTATCCCCGCTTGGCAGAGGCTCGCTTACCGGCGTTCAATTGGCCAGGTCTGATCGCGTATGGGGTGGGCACCGTGGTCGCATTCAACTCGCCGTGGGTCGCGCCGTTGGTGGGAATTTTTGCCGCATCGCTGACCTATGTGCTGCTCAGCGCCATACTACGCGCCATGACCGCCTGGACATCGGTATCGCCCTGAGGATCTGGCGGCTGTCTGCCTGATTGTTTTTAGCCAAGAGGAACTTGCCCATGCACATCATCAATGCCCGCCTGCGCAACCGTGAAGGCCTGCATGATCTGCACCTGGAACACGGCCGGATCGCCAGCATCACTGCGCAAACGGGGGAGCCGGCGCTGATGGCCGGCGACTTGGACGCCGCCGGCAACCTGGTCATACCGCCCTTTGTCGAGCCCCACATCCACCTCGACGCCACCCTCACCGCCGGCGAGCCGCGCTGGAACATGAGCGGTACGCTGTTTGAAGGCATCGAGTGCTGGGGCGAACGCAAGGCCACCATTACTCTGGAAGACACCAAGGCCCGGGCCAAAAAAACCATTCAGACCCTCGCCGCCCATGGCATCCAGCATGTGCGCACCCATGTCGACGTCACCGACCCAGACCTTACTGCACTCAAGGCCCTGCTGGAGGTACGTGAAGAGAGCACGCACCTGATCGATTTGCAAATCGTCGCCTTTCCCCAGGAAGGCATCGAGTCCTTCCGCAATGGTCGTGAGTTGATGGAAGAAGCCATTCGCCTGGGTGCCGATGTGATCGGTGGCATCCCCCACTTCGAATACACCCGCGACCAAGGCGTGAGTTCGGTGAAGTTCCTCATGGACCTGGCCGAACGTACTGGCTGCCTGGTGGACGTGCACTGTGACGAAACCGACGACCCCCACTCACGCTTTCTCGAAGTCCTAGCGGAAGAAGCCCGCAGCCGCGACATGGGTGCCCGCGTGACCGCCAGCCATACCACCGCCATGGGTTCCTACGACAATGCTTACTGCGCCAAGCTGTTTCGCCTGCTGGGGCATTCCGGCATCAGCTTTGTCTCGTGCCCCACCGAAAGCATCCACCTGCAGGGCCGCTTCGACAACTTCCCGAAACGGCGCGGTGTCACCCGTGTGAACGAACTGCTTGAGGCCGGCATGAACGTGTGTTTCGGCCAGGATTCCATCGTCGATCCCTGGTACCCGCTGGGTAACGGCAACATTCTGCGAGTACTGGAGGCCGGTCTGCACATCTGTCATATGCTCGGTTACCGCAATTTGCAAAACGCCCTGGACCTGGTCACCGACAACAGTGCCAAAGCCATGGCCCTGGGTGATCGTTATGGGTTGCAAGCAGGCCGCCCGGCTAACCTGTTGATCCTGTCGGCCGACAGCGACTACGAAGTCATACGTAGCCAGGGCTTGCCGCTGTACTCGATTCGCAACGGCAAGGTGCTGATGAAGCGGCAACCGGCGCAGGTAGAGTTTATGTAACCGCGCGGGTTAGACGATTGAGTCGATGTCCAGCGTTTGCCCCCGTGCTTGTTCGTCGTGGGCAGGCGGCGGGATGCCGGCGAATTGGGCCGGCTCACGATTCTCGCGATGGCTGAACCAACGTTTGAGGCTCGATTGAAGATGTGCAGAACGGGCATGGCTGCCGTAGACATCGCGGGCTTCCAGGCGTCGCCAGCGCAGTCTTGCCAAGCGCTCACGACTGGTGTGCAACCGGTCGATCTCTGCGTTCAAGGCATCAGTAGGTTCATGGCTACGATCATTGGCAGGGCGCCGTAGCGCAAGTTCACGCCGCTTGGCCCGGAGTTGCTCGCGCATGTCTTCAAAGGCCCGGTCGAGCAGCTCGAACTCCCTCTGGGTCACCAACGGGCCCTCACTCTCGAGGGTTTGTTGCCAGCGGCGCAACGTCGCCCACGCCGCGGGGATGTAGCTGGTGGTCATGAAGTGCTGGTCGGCTTGAAACAGCTGCCTCAGCACATTATCGCGCTCGGGCATGTCGCCCTGCAGTTGCAATGCGCGGTTGCAACCCGCTTCTTGGAGGGATTCACAGCCAGGCTTCCATAACACCGAGGAGTGGCTGCCATCCGGGAGCGTGATCGGCATGAAGTGATATTGCTCGCCATGATGTCGATAAGGGTTACCACCCACCCGCACCAGCCCTGCGGCGAACAACAGGCCACCGGGCACGGGGTGGCTGAATAGCGTGATGGCCCCGGGAATCCAGAGCTTGGCGGTGGTATTCATCCAGGGTGCCGGGACGCTGGGGACAGGGTCGTTGTGGTTGACGATGCGGTGGTGGACCAATGTTGAGGCGCCGGCAGTGAATTCGGCGTCGGCGGCGCGGGGGGCGCCGTAGGTGTAGAGCAGAATGTTGTAGTGGGCGTCTGGGGTTCGGCGCAGTCCTTCGGCCAATAGCAATGCAATGGCGCCGCCGAGGCTGTGACCGCAAATTACGATGCGCTGACCTGTGTGAAACTGATCAAGATATTGCAATACGAAATTACGCATAGCCCGATAGGCCTGGTAAAAACCATCGTGTGCTTTTCCAATACCGCCTTCAAAAGCCACCTGATGGGCGTCGGCGTCACGTAATGCGTCGGCACGGCTGACCGTTCCTCGCACAGAAATCAGGATGACTTCATCGTGGTGGGTGATGAAAGCCTGGGTGTCAGTACCGAATTTTTCATCATCGAAAAAGTGCAAGCGTGCGGGGTGTTCCTGTTCTTCCTTCCGTTCCGGGCGATTTTGTGGATACAACTGCGGATCGAAAGGCAGGATTTCGAAGCGTTGGGAGTAAGGGATATCTTCGTAGAGGGGGTAAAAACGGTGTGATTGCTTCGGATCAATTCGCCAGGCTTCGTGATACACCGAAAGCTGTTCAGCGAATAAATTTCCAACGCTCGGATCTAACGGAAACCGAACTTCGTCTAACGGTCTTTCTGCGGGGACCTGCCCAAAATCGCAGTAACTCAACGCAGCAAACAATGCCAGTTGGTATAGGTTCAAGGCGCAGAAGCTGTCTTCGGTGGATAACATTGGGCGTAACGCCCGTAGGGGTCGTACTTCTAGAACGGTGTGCTTGTTGGGGAACAGTACGATACCCACCAATGAGGGCTGAGGCGGGCCGAAGCCCAGATCGGCCATCATTTTCAATGCGTGACGCTTGGGTCGCAAAGCTGACGAAGCAGGTCGGGGCAGATGAGCGCTATGGCGTACCAAATCGCTTACTTCAACCTGATAAACTCCATCCGCTTGTGGGTAGGCAGGCGCCCCCTCAACGCGTCTTCCGTCAGCACTAGCAAAAAAAGTTCGCTCAGCGCGAATTTGAAGTTCGGTGATAGGTAGTTTGTACGTTCGGCGCGTTCTTAGCTGGTAGTACGGCTCCTCAGTCCCGCTATACAAATCATCCAACATGAGAACAACAGGGCCGCAATAGAAATCCTGCAGACTGGCAAAACCCTCACCATTCAATTTACCGACGTACTGCCTCCCTGAACTGTCATGGACCGAAAATGATAGTCCGCCATAGGCTTTTCCATTGCCCGCCATATCGACTAAACGAAAACTTACCCAGTGCCCTTTCAATGCGCAAGCAGGCATTCGTTCACTGAAAAAAGCGTGCTTCCATGCATCCAGCTTCATGAATTCGTCCTTGTTATTGGCATGTTGGATAGACGTCGCATATGCGCCCGTCCGGCATTTTTATGGGTTTGAAGTCCGTGGTGTTACCTGCGCAATATGCAAAAAGGTCTTCGAAACTCTTGCCTCTGCATCGCCGCCATCCACCCGGCACAGCTACCCACCTATCATCAAAGGCAGGTAACTCATCCTCACTGACAGATAGCACCAACCTCAGCTTTTTCCCCGGTAACTGCGCCCGGTACGCCACGCCCCCTACCCGCGACTCTTGCAACTTGCCCATCGAATCCAATGAATTGCAGATCAGAAGTTTTCTAATCGCGTGCAAAGGCCCGACCGTCCGAAAGTGCCATTTACATTGCCCACGTATTTCCTGCACACCCGACTCGGGCATCCCAGGTAGGTCGGCCTCCAAACGGTCGCGAATGGAAATACTCCCGAAATTCCCGCCCACATCCGTACTCCGCGTCCCCCACTTCGCATAGAAGTCAAACTCCACACTGCGTAGTACCAATGGACAACCCTCTACCGTTTCAGTCAATGGCAACTCATAACTCACGCTGCTCGCTACAGGCTTGTAGTCTGTAAAAAAGACTTTTCGCTCAGGTCTTTTGCCTCGCCGCCGAGGCAAGGTGCAGGTCTCACCCGTTGCGGGCCGGTAGTTGGCAGCCGTTTTAAGTTCAAATTGCGCCGGCAAATCCACCTCCAATGTAAAACGCTCCACCGTCCTCCCCGTACACCCCGAAAGCCACGCACCCGTAATAACCACCAGCACCCACCCTATCCACCTATTCACCTTTCCCTACCTCGCTGTGCCACTGCTCCATCACTCGTTCAAAATGCTCCCCTGGAGCCTCGCCAATCCTCGGTAACCAATGAATAACACTGCTGCCGGTCGCCTCTGCCAACCGGCGTACCACCAGGAACTCGAGCTGCGCCGGCTCCCGCCATTGCCAGCTGCGTGCCTGCTCCAGTACCTGGGCCAGCCAAATCCTGGGGTCTTGGAATTCGACCAATGCCGCCAGGTCTTCACTGTGCTCAGCCAGCAGGTAGCGCAGGATATTGGCGTGCAGGATGGCTTCGGCGTGAGGGTTGGGTGTGTCGAGCCACGGCGCTGGATCAGGCGCAGGGTAGTCGCCCGGCGCAGGATTTTCGTGGTGATGCCAACGGCCTTCATGCCAATAGCACACGCTGATCAGTGGTCCGAGGTAGGCGGGCCAATGCTCTTTGCCCAGATGGGCCAAGGCACGGGCCAGGGTGCGATTGTCGTGAATGCGATAAAGCACCTGACGGCCTTCTGGCGCCACCCGCAGTCTCTCGCGCCAATGGCGCGCCACACCCACCAGGTCGCTGGCCGACAGGCTGGCGAGCCAGCCCCAGTTCGACTCGGGGTGTAGCAACAGGTCGGCCAAGGCAGGCTCATTCAGTTGTTCCAGTAACAGTATGAGCGGGCCTGTATTCGCCAACTCCGCCGCAGCGGTCTCGCTGTAGAGGTTGCAATAGTGCGACGGAGCACGGTTTGCCATCAGGCGTTGGCGAGCCTCGTGGTTACCATCAAGCATCAGGCACAATGGGTGTCCGCTCTGCTGTTGTTGGGCCATCCAACAATGGAGCAAGCTGTCCATCAGGCCGCCCTCCCTGGGATATCGCACAGGCCTTCGCGGCAGCCTTCGCACAGAGGGCAAAAGTCGGCGCCCAGTTGCTTGGCCAAGTCCATGATGACGTTTTGCACAGCAGAGATTTGCGTGCCGGCAACCCCTGATGGGTTCACCGAACGGCTTGCAGACGGCGAACCGCCCAGAGTGATGGACCGGCTGCTGGAAATACTGCCGGCTTGCATCACCAGGTGTTCCCCGCCTGCCTTCAAGCTCAGTTGTGCGCCGGCCTCTATCACCAGGCTGGCGCCGGCCTTGAGATGAACCTGCTGCCCGGCTTCGATCAACAAGCTCTTGCCAACGCGAGTCACGCTATCGCCCTCCACCTCCAGGCGACTGTCATGCCCCACCCGTTGCTCCAGGTCACGCTGGGCACGCAGGTAGATGAGTTCTTCGCCGCGCCGGTCTTCCAAGTGCAACTCGTTGGCGCCTCCGCCGCCCGGCGAGCTGCGGCTACGCAGTACGCTGCGTGTCTTGTGCTGCGGCAAAGCGTACGCCGGCAAGTGCGATGCATTGGGCAGGCAACTGGTGACAAGGGGTTGGTCCGGGTCGCCCTCCAAAAAGCTCACCAGCACTTCCATGCCCACCCGTGGAATGACCATGGCGCCAAACCCATCACCCGCCCAACCGGACGCCACGCGCAGCCAACAACTGCTCGTCTCGTCGCCCTTGTCCGCGCGATCCCAATGAAAGCGCACCTTCACACGGCCATAGGCATCGCAGTGCACGTCCTCGCCGGCAGGCCCGGTTATCGTCGCGGTCTGGCTGCCACTGATCGTCGGTTTGGGGTGCTTGAGGGCAGGTCGATGCACTGCGCGCCAGGGGGTTGCAGTGAACCGGTTGCGATAGCCTTGGAACCCATTGGCATCAACGATCGACTCCTCCAGCACCTGCGGCTGGTAACCCTCATGACGCACCGAGGTCAGCAACCATAAGTCGTTGCAGGCTGGGTCCGGGTGATCGCACAGTTCAAGGAAGTGGCCACTGCATAGCGCCGGTTGATCGCTCTTGCCCAGCACTCGATGGCGATCACGCTGGTGACGCTCCAGGCTGCGTCGCGCCAGCTTCGCACCACGTGCATGGCTCGTAAAGCCAGCAGGGTAGCCATAGTCTTCCAAAGGATCCGCCGGCCCGGCACCGGCTTGGTCATGCAGGCGAAACGAAGGGTGCTCAAAGTCATAGTCACGACGTACGGTGCGCCGGCTGCGCGTGACCAGGCGCCGGTCGAAACGTTGGACGACCGGGGCCCCAAGCGATGGATCAGCCGAGGAACAATAACGCTGTACCGGCAACCGGCGAAACACCGTCTGGTCATCACCAAACACCAGCAGATGATTCTCTGCACTGTGACGAAAGTGATAGTGAATGCCCTCCTCTTCACACAGCCGTTGGATGAAATGCAGGTCGGACTCCCTGTACTGCACGCAAAAGGCGCGTGGTGGATACACCACCGGCCCGAGCTCAAAGGCATAGGCGTCGGCGAAGATGCCGTGCTGTTCGAGGACCGCAACAATGATCTGCGGTACGCTGCGCTGCTGGAAAACCCGCTGGTCGCAACGATAGGCAAGGGATGCCAGACGTGGCGCCAGTGTCAGGTGATAAAGGGCGAGCCGCATACCGGGATCATCCCGACCGATGGCAAAGATTTGCCCATGCAAGCCCTGACCTGCTTCGCCGAAGTGCAGATAGGCGGGTTGATGAAGCAATGCCTCCAGGTCAAGGAAGGGGTCTTCGCTGACTAACTGCACCTGTATAAAGTAGGGCTGGTCGAGGGCTTCGCTGCCTTTGAATGCCACTATCTGAAAATCTGTCTTTATACCTGCAAGGACCAATTTGAAACGTGACGAAACAAACGCGTTAACCATCCTTTGTTACCCGTCTTCAACTTTTCGTTTGAACAGCTTTCCCTCGTCAACGCCATTTGGATTGAGAAAAAGCACCTGAATGCGCTAAAGCTTAGCGATTTCAGGCGACTTTCGGCCCTTCAGAAATAATAAAGAAGTTTCGTACAGCAAAGATGGAAGTGTCTTTTACAGAATATAAATACAGCCAAAAAATCATCTAATAATTAGAGGCAAACTCTGACTGCGGCTTGTACTCTCTTAACTGAGTTTTAAGGAAACGGCTGACGCTTATTTAAGGCATCAGTCATTTCCGATGTTCAGACTTTTAATTGCGCTGTCCCGAAAAGACTAACACTCAGCACGTCTCCTGATTCGATCTGCAAGCGCACTGGCGCCGTGCCACCCGGCATTACCACCGCTACGTCGCCCCCCTCAACCCAACCTGCTCGCCATGCCGCGTACGCCACTGCACTGGCGCTGGTCCCCGAGGACGCCGTAGGCCCCTCTCCTCGCTCAAATACGCGTGCGATGATTCGATTGCCAGCGTCTCGAGCAACCCATTGCAGGTTGACCCCACCGACACAGGGTTGGCCGCACCCTGCCGGCGGTGCAAAAGCGATGGCCTTCAACTGCTTGAAAAGTACCGACTGATGCATCGTGTCACAGCCTGGCAATGCCGAAACCTGCTCAACCAGCGTCACACAATGGGGGTTGCCAACCCGGACAAATTGACTGCTCCCCCATTGCGGATTGAGCGACGTCAAGGCTGCCACATGACTGAGTTCATGCCGCCCCACAGCCACCGGGCTCACGCCAACCGCCCCCACCGCCAAGGGGCCAAACTCGGGCCGGCCCAAGGCCAGCCAGAAGCCTGGCACCTGTTCATGCTCAGCCGGCTCGACACAGGTGATTACGGGCGATACCGCATCCGGCTTGTCGTGATACACCCGCAACTCGCTGCCATGGACCAGCAAACCCTGGTCGGTCAACGCTTGGGCAAAGATAGTCAGCCCATTGCCACTGCGTTCGGCGAGAGAGCCGTCGGTATTGATGATCAGCAGATCAAACGGTGGCTGGGCCTGAAATGGCCCGACCAACAAACCATCGCAGCGATGCGCCTTGGCACCAGCAGGACGCGGCAACGAACCCCAACCACATTCCGACGCAATCGCCGATGCGGCCCACGCCTTACGCGTGCTCGCAGCCAAGCCGGCAGTGTCGGGCACGGCAATACCCTGGCGGCATAAATAGGCGGGGCTGACCACCCCATAGATATTGCCGCGCGCGTCGTAGAATCGGGTCATAACCACGCCAACCGGAAATTCTTCATCGGTTCGTCCGTTCACTTATCTACTATCGGGACAGCAGCGTATTACACAACGGCCGGTCTGTGGGAAGTGAGCTGGAAGGTGGTAATCCGCCACAAGAAACCTGGGGTTCAGCCACTCCTGCAGGGATTACACACCTTCCAGCCCACCTCCTACAGGCTCGATCATTTCTACGTGGTGACCGGCCACCAAAGCGTTCCGTGTTTGTAAAAAAATGAGGCTTGCACCCCGTACCTTTAATCCTGAACACCAACGGAACCCGATTCGCTCAAGAGAGCCTGATATGCAAGGATGTCGCGCCGGACATCGTTCGTTGAACGCCAAACCAAGGATTTTCCATGACTGCCATTCCCACTCCTGCCCCCGTGGTTCCCGGGCGACTGGAGCAGATGTCGACCCGCATCGCTTTTTTTATCGCAGGTTTTGGTATCGCCGCCTGGGCGCCGCTGGTGCCGTACGCCAAGGCGCGTGCGAATCTGAATGAAGGCACCCTTGGCCTGCTGCTGTTATGCCTGGGGGTGGGGTCGATCATCGCAATGCCGGCAGCGGGCGCGCTGGCCTCGCGTTACGGTTGCCGACGCGTGCTGAGCGCAGGGACACTGATGATCTGCCTGGCCCTGCCGATGCTGGCCACCGTCAGTTCCATCCCGTTGCTGATTGCCGGGTTGTTCCTGTTTGGCGCAGGCCTGGGCACCGTGGACTCCACCGTCAACCTGCAAGCGGTGATCGTTGAGCGCGCCAGTGGCAAAACCATGATGTCGGGTTTCCATGGTTTGTTCAGCCTGGGGGGCATTGTCGGCGCTGCGGGGGTTGCGGGGTTGCTGGGCCTGGGCCTGTCGCCATTGCAGGCGACCCTGGTGGTGGTGGTTATTACACTGGCCGCGCTGTTGAAGGCTGCACCGCACTTACTGCCTTATGGCAGTGAAAGTTCGGGGCCGGCATTTGCAGTGCCCCATGGTGTGGTGTTGTTTATCGGTTGCCTGTGTTTCATCGTGTTCCTGGCTGAAGGCGCCGTACTGGATTGGAGCGCTGTGTTCCTCAGCGCCGAGCGCGGCCTGGATGAGGCTTACGCCGGCCTGGGCTACGCGGCATTTGCCTTGACCATGACCGCTGGACGCCTGACCGGTGATGCGATTGTTCGACGCCTGGGCCCCACGCGGGTCATCGTGATGGGCGGCACGCTGGCCTGTGCCGGCTTGCTCCTCGCGACGCTATTGCCTGCGTGGGAAACTGCGCTGCTGGGGTATGCGCTGGTGGGGGCTGGGTGTTCGAATATCGTGCCGGTGCTGTACACCGCCGTGGGTAAGCAAACGGTAATGCCGGAGCATATTGCAGTGCCTGCCATCACCACATTGGGCTACGCCGGCATTCTCGCCGGCCCCGCCGTGATTGGTTTTATCGCCCACGGCAGCAGCTTGAGCACTGCCTTCATCCTGATCGCCGTATTGCTGGCGGCGGTGGCCATCAGCGGCAAAGTCCTAAAGGTGTAGCTTGCCTTTCAGCGTGCCTTGCGTGCGGCGTCTTGCTCATGCCACCGTTCGAGGCTTTTGTTGCTGAGCCACCCCTCTTTGTGAGGCGGGCCAAATAGTCGTGTGCCATTGGCGCGCTCCAACGAAGGCAGCAAACCTGGACGCTCAATAATGTTCTTCGCGGTGTAGACACAGAGTTCGCTGTATTTGGACTGGGGCATGCCCGTGGACGCATCCAGCACCGGCGCGCCCTGCTGATCAACCTCATGCGGGTCCTGCATGACCTCCCGCAGCCTGGCTATTTCAACATACTGATGCGGTTCAAACAGGTAGGTTCGGTCCATGGCCTTGTCTCTCAACAGCGGAAACTGGCTTTGTAGCGCCTCCACCACCTGCGCATTGCCTTGCGCATGAAACGGGTCCTGACTGAACTCGGTTGCCGAGCTGTTCCCCTGCAACGCTTGGGCCGCCGCGCGGAGGCTGTCACGGGTGATATCGCCGTCACGACTGAAGATCGCGTCACTTAACCGCGGGCGCTTGAGCATTTCCCCGACGACCTGAATCACGCCGTCCAACGCCTCGCTTTCACCCATAGGATGAACGGCGATCCGCTGCAAAGACATCCACGTCAAGCGCCCATCATTCAGAAAGGAGTGCAGCAGGCCGAAGGATTTTTCCAGGGCCTTCGCCAGTTGGTTGTCCGTTGAGCTAGCACCCGGCGGGGTACCACTGGCCCGCCCAATGGGAAAGTTCTGCAAGTCACGATGGCGTAGAGCGGACAATGTTCCGCGTAAAAGAAAAGGCTTGCGCGACCCCTCGCCCGACGTCGATGAAGGGGGCTGATGCCAGGCCTCAGGGTGGATGGCCGCTGATGACGTAGTTGAGTGTACGGCCGGCTTGTCGGGGGGCAGAGGCCGTCCGGAAGGTAATACACCCTCGATTGTCATGGGTTTTCTCCAACACTTTTCAGATGCATATCCGCAGGGTGATTTTTACCTTGATGGGCAAAATCAACGAATGGACTCTACCCAGGCAGGCACCTCATGTGTGGTTGGAGGAACTCGGCAGTTCCGAGTCAACGATACCTACCAATGACAATATGTAAAACCGTGGTCAGCCGCGGTTAACCCAGCTTGCGCCTACGCCACCAGCCTGCCAGGCAATTGATCAACCCCGTGTCGTTCAACGAATCGGCGCCCTCCCCCCTGACCTGCGGGTCTGCCAGCATGCCCCGGGAAAAGTCGTCCGACACGGGCGCCTGGAATCTACGCTCGCCGGCATAAGCCTTCATACGCCGTGCTTCTGCCTCATATTCCGTCGACGCAAAAGGGAAGCTACGCGAGGGGCCGCGCTCCTTGGATACTGGTGGACTTGTACGTTGGGTACTGCGCAACAGGTCGATGGGACCGTTTGGGGAAGAATTAAACGAGGCTGAAGTCATATGTTTTCCCTCATTCAGAATCTGAAAAGCGGCGGGTCGAATTACAACCGCAAGTATCACCTCTGTGGCAAATGGGCGTAATTCGTTCCTTGAAACATATTGGACTGGCGCCGCCCCCGAGAGGCGGCGCCTGAAGAGCGGTCAGCGGGACAACAAGTACAGTCCTGTACGGCTGATTTTCCCGTCGTCATCTTTACTGGCGCGGTTATCCATTTTCTCCAGCAGATCACTGCGCTTGCGTATTATTTCCTGGGATAACTGAATCAGATGGTCCTTGGCTGCGTCGCCGGTAAGTGGCTGGCAGGCCCACTTTTTCAGGTCGCGGATTTTAAGGCTTGAGCCCCCGCTCCCGTTTTTCAACTCGTCGAAATGCTCAAGCAGCTCACCGGCCAGTTCCTTGTCGCTCTTGTACTTGAAGTAGTTTTCTCCTTTGATTACCGCGTTCAGGCTGTGCCGGTCGATCAGGCCATCCAAAGCGCCCGTGGAACCGTGCCGGTCCAATGCGGCCATCAGTTCCGGACGTCGTAGCAGTTCATTGGCCAGGCGAATGTTCTCGTTCATGACGGGGTTGGGCGACCACCCTCTTTTTGCCATTGCAAGAATGCTGTCAACGCTAATGGAACCAGGGTTCTTCGGGTCTCTGAAGGCATTGAAGTTATCGCGCAACTGCTGCGCCAGCTCTTCTCTATTTTTCAGCGAGTACTGCGGATCAGGCCTGCCGGGGGCGGGCGGATACGGCCGACCTGCAGTGGGGTCCGGCCTCGGTGGCGGATTACTCCCAATGGGGTTCGGCCTGGGTGGCGGGTTGCTGCAACCTGGGTTCGGCTTTGGCGGCGGATGCCCACAGCCAGGATGCATAGACGGCCGATGTCCGAAGAACCACTGACTGATCCAGTGCGGGAGTTGGCCCAGGAAATTCTGCATCGCCGGTGGTCTGTGGTGATGTCCACGCACGTCAGCTGCGGAGGTGGGTGCCTGGGGGTTACCGAATACCGGCCCGGCTTTGTTGTCCCCCGATTGAAAATTCACATGGGCAGCATTCTGGCCCTTGAAGGAAGGTGCAGCCTGGCGCGTGTTTTTGACCTCGGCCTTGGCGCTGGCCTGTGAAAGGTCAGGCGTTGATGAAGCAGAGACGGGTGTATCCAACATCGATACCGACATAAGTTTCTCCATACAGTGGGCGATTTTCAGCTTGTCGCTCCAACGCAGTGTCGAAGCCCATCAGCTTTCCCATGTGTGGTTTTGCGTCGGAATCAGTTCCTGATCCAGCCATAATCTGTGCTGTGGTGATGTAGGAAACAGAGTGTGGTCTTGCAGCAATGAGTGCGCGGAGCGCTTTGCCCAGGCAAAAAAAATCGCCCCCCTGAGGTTGCGATTTTCCCCAGAGACGACAGATCAGAACCCGACGCTTGCCTGTACAAAGAAGGTGCGAGGCTCGCCCAGGTACAAGCCGGCATTGTTATCGCTGGAGCGCGTGTAATGCTGCTGGTCGAAGACGTTTTTCACGCCCACACCCAGCTTCAGGTTCGACAACTGCGCGCCGAAGTCATAACCGCTGCGCACGTTGACCGAGACATACCCTGGGATATCACCGTATTGACCATCCGCGGTGCCTTGGGTGATGTAGGTGGTTCCGGTGCCTGGCGCCCGTTGGCCGGACTGGGCATAGACATCCAGGTTGTGGGTCCAGTGGTTGACGTCGTAACGCAGGCCCAGGGTCGCCACTTGGCGGGAATACAGTGGCAGGTCGCGGCCCTTGAACGGCACATCACCTTCGGAGGTGGCCTTGGTGTAGGTGAAGCCCGCGTTGGCGGTCAGGCCGTCGAGGCGCGGGTCGAGGTTGGACAGGTCGTAATGGGCCGATGCTTCGATGCCGCTGTGCTTGGTGGCGCCGAGGTTGGTCCAGCCCACGTCATTGCTGACGTATTGCAGTTCATCCGAGAAGTCGATGTAGAACAGCGTCACTTCGCCGCCCCAGACGCTGTCGTTGTAGCGCGTACCGACCTCGTAGGTCTTGGCCTTTTCCGGGTTCAGGCCGTTGGCCGTCTGGTCGCCGGTACCGCCCTGGCCCAGTTGGAAATACTGCAGGCTGCCGAAGGAGGTTTCGTAGTTGGCGAACAGTTTCCAGGCGTCAGACACGTGGTACATCACGCTCAGCGCCGGCAGCGGTTCGTTGTTGTGGACCTCGCGGCGTTTTTCCTCGGTACGCTTGCCGTTCAGGGCCACGACTGGGCGGTCATGCCATTCGGTACGGATATCTTCAAAGCGAATGCCCGGGGTGATGGTCCATTTGCCAATATCGATTTTGTTATCGATATAGAAGGCGTTGGCTTCAGTGCCCCCCGTGCGGTCCTGATACACGTGACCGTCGCTCTGCCCGCCCGGCGTCGGTACGTTGTTGACCAGGTTCAGGCTGGTGGCCTCCTCGTGCATGCCTTCTTTGAGGTAGCGATAGCCCACGCTGACTTCCTGGGTACTGGGCCCCAGGTCAAACACATGGGACACACGCGGCTCGATGCCGAAGGTGTAGTAGGTGCGCGGGTAGGAACTGAGGGTCTTGAGGTCGCGGTTGGCAATGTTGCTGCCACGGAAACTGTCGGAATAGTAAGTCAGCACTTCGGCCTGGGTGCGGTCGTCGATCTGGCGGATGTACTTGAAGGAGATGTCCTTGCGGCGCCCGCTGAAGTTGTCCCAGTCACGCACCGATTGGTACGGGTTGGCATCGAACTGCTTCTGGGTCAGGCCGCCGGGCATATCGGCGCTGGCATCGTAATAGTGGAAGTTCAGCGAGAAATCGTCTTGATCGGTCGGCGCCCAGTGGGTCTTGAAGATCACATCATCGATGTCGTTGCCGTTGTTGCTGTTGCGGTAACCGTTGCCATTGACTCCGGAGTACAGCAGCGCGGCACCGATACCGTTGTCGGCCGTGCCGCCGATAAAGGCGTTTTCCACATGCTTCCAGCCCCCGTGGGCAGACGTTTGCAGGGTGGTGCCGACTTCCCCGGAGAAGTCCTGCGGGATCGCACGGGTTACGAAGTTGATCACGCCGCCGACGTTCTGTGGCCCATAACGCACCGAACCCGCGCCACGGACAACGTCGATACTTTCCAGGTTACCGGCAGAAATTGGCGCCATCGACAGCTGTGGCTGGCCGTAGGGAGCGAACGCAGCCGGTACGCCGTCAATCAGCACGGTGGAGCGCGGCGACAGGCGTGACGTCAGCCCGCGCACACCGACGTTGAGGGAAATATCACTGCCGCCGGTGCCGTTGGATTCCTGCACTTGCACGCCAGGCACACGGCGCAGCACATCACCGACGTTCATCGCGCCCTGCTCTACCATGGCCTCGCGGCGAATAACCGTGCGCGCACCGGGGTGGTTCTGCACCACTTCGGCATCGGCGTCGGCAAGCCAGTCGCCCACCACTTTGATATCGGTGACCCCCAGTTCCAGCGGTGAGCCCGCTTCACCGGTGCCGCTGCGCACCGGACGCAAGGTCACGGAGCCGGCGTCAATCTGGTAATCCAGGCCACTGCCTTGCAGTAATTGCCGCAGGGCTTGTTCGGGCGAGAGGTTGCCATCGACCGCGGGAGCTTGCTTGCCAGCCACCATATCGGGGCTGAAGAACACTTGCAGCGAGGTCTGCTGGCCCAATTGGCTCAAGGCTGCGCCGAGGGATTGGGCACGAATGTGGATGCCCTCGGCAGCCTGTGCGGTACTGATGGCAACGGCCAGGGCCAAGGGCGCCCAGCGGGAAATTTTATTGTTGTGAAGAGCAAGTTTTTTCACGTCGAACCTAGTCCTGTGATCGCAAGCATGCGCAGCCGTTAATGCAAACCAGTTGCAGTTGTACGAGAAGACGAAGAACTCGAAAAAAACCTGAACGTCAGCGTGAAATAATTTCCTGGCTACCGTCCGGCAAAGTGCGCAAGGCGACCGGCAGGATGTGGGGCAAGGCCTTGAGCAAAGCGTCGGTGTCGCTGGATTTGAAGACGCTGGTCAAGCGCAGGTTGCCCACCGCTGCCGTACTGACCCGCAGCGGTTGCTCGCGGTAGCGCGACACTTCCCGCGCCACGTCTACCAGGGTGGCGTTGTTGAACACCAGTTTACCGCTGCGCCACGCGGTCAGTTCTTCAGGGTTCACCGCGTAGGCCGCCGCCACTTGGCCTTGGGGATCGACATGGGTGCCACGCCCGGCGGTGAGCGTGACGATGTGATCGGATGCCCGGCCCTGCACCTTGACCGTGCCGGCTTCGACCGCCACGCGGGTCTGGTCCGCCTCCCGACGTACATCAAAGCGCGTGCCGGTGACGGTCACCTGCCCTGCCCCGGCTGCGACCACAAACGGGCGTTCGGCGTCATGTTGCACGCTGAACATCGCCTCGCCCTGCTTGAGCTCTACGCCCCGACGGCTCTTTTCGTAGCGAACCGCGACCACGCTGCGGCTGTTGAGGTCCATCACGGAACCGTCAGGCAAGGTCACCTGACGATGCTCGCCTAACCGCGTGCTGAATTCGGCATTGTAGGGCTTTGGCTGCCCCAGACCGCTGTACGCACCCAGGCCCACTGCAACGGCGACCACACTGGCGGCCACGGCATAACGCAGCAGCGCACGCCGTCCAAGGCGCTCGGTTGGCGCATCGCCCAGCGCCTGCAAGCGGGCCTTGGGCAGCAAATCCGTCGCACTCCATAGCCCTTGCAGCACATCGATTTCGTACTGATGCGCGGGCTGCGACCTGCGCCAGGCATCGAAACGTTGACGTTCCTGGGCGCTCAATGGGCCGTCTTGCAGGCGTACAAACCACTGCGCGGCCTCATCACGGACACGGTTATCCATCGTGGAAGATCCTGTTTCAAAGCCGGTCATGGCGCGCTCGCATCCAGACGATCACGCAGATGCCGCAAGGTGCGGATCATATACTTTTCCACCATGTTTTTAGACAGCCCCAGGCGTGTGGCGATTTCCTGCTGGGTGAGCCCTTCGATCTTCTGCCAGATAAAAATCCTGCGACAGTTGAGCGGCAATTCGGCCAGCGCCCGCTCGATGGCGTCGGCCAATTGGATCGCGTGCATGTAATGTTCCGGGTCGCTACTGTGCGGCGTACTGTGATCAACCACCTGCAGCGTCAACGTCTCGCGACGGTCTTCGCGGCGGTAGGCGTCCACCGCAATATTGCGCGCGGTTTGATGCAGGTAGGCGCGCGGTTGCGCCACCTCGCAGGCAGCGGACTCAAGCACACGCACGAAGGTGTCGTGCGCCAGGTCTTCGGCTTGCTGACGGTTTCTCAGGCGGCGTGTCCAGGTGCCGATCAACTCTTCGTAGTGCTCGAAAAAGCCTGTTCTGCGGGGCGGCTGAGGAGTCATCGCGAGAGCACTGGGGAGGCGGGGCGTGAATAGTAATGCTTCCTATTAAGTGGGGCAATTGCTGCTCATCGCCCACCCACTATTTGTTTGAAATGACCTCACTCATGTATTGATGCAAATCGCGAAAGTCTTTAACGCTCCAGGCATGTGGCACGATCTTTACGCCATTGTCCTGCAGCGTCTTGGGGATCAGGTTGCCATTGGGGCGAAGGATGACCGAGGAGACGATAACGCCAGGATATTCATGGAGTCGTTTCTTGAAGGCGGCGGTTGTCAGGTCGGGGGTTGGCGGATTACTTTTTTTAGCCAATGGCCCGGTGCCTTTGATATCGGGCCCATGGCACACAGCACAGCGCTGTAGATACAGCGTTTTACCATTGCTGTTATCGGCAAGGCACAGGGCTGTTTGAGTCAGTGATAAAACGGCCAAGACGCCGCTGACTAACAGTTTGATCAATCTGGTATCGGCCCACGCCTGCATTCCATCGCTTCCTGTATTGCCCTTTGTTTTCAGCATCATACGATAAAGTCGCGCTTTTACCCGCGCTGGGCGTAAACGCGAGGGGTGAACTTCCGCTCCCCGCCGCCAGTCAGCAAGAAGGACTCTCATAAAACGGTGGGTGGGCGATGCAGATTTCCTTGCAGCAACAAGTGGCCCTGGTCACCGGGGCCAGTTCCGGCATTGGCGCGGGCGCGGCCAAAGCCCTGGCCGCAGCGGGCGCCGCGGTGGTGCTTAACTACAACTCCCAGGCGGCACCGGCTGAGGCTCTCGCCGCGCAGATCAATGCCAACGGCGGCCGAGCGCTTGCGATTGGCGGCGATGTGTCCAAGGAGGCCGATGTCGAACGCCTGTTCGCGCAAACCCTCGACGCCTTCGGCCATCTGGATATTCTGGTGGCCAACTCCGGCCTGCAAAAAGATGCCAATCTGGTCGACATGACCCTTGAGGATTGGAACACCGTGATTGGCGTCAACCTCACCGGGCAGTTCCTGTGCGCGCGGGCGGCGGTGCGTATCTTCAATCGCCAGGGCGTTCGCGAAGGTGTGTCACGGGCGGCCGGCAAAATCATCCATATGAGTTCGGTGCATCAAGTCATCCCCTGGGCCGGGCATGTGAATTACGCCGCGTCCAAGGGCGGCGTGGAGATGCTGATGCGCACCCTCGCCCAGGAAGTCAGCGAACAGCGCATCCGTATCAATGGCATTGCGCCAGGGGCGATTCGCACGGCGATCAACCGCGCGGCCACCGAAGGCGCGGCAGAACAAGAGCTGCTTAAATTGATTCCCTATGGTCGTGTCGGTGACGTCGAAGACGTGGCCAACGCCGTGGTGTGGCTAGCCAGCGATGCCTCTGATTATGTGGTTGGCAGCACCTTGTTCATCGATGGCGGTATGAGCCTCTACCCGGAGTTCCGTGGCAATGGTTGATTTCAAGAACGAACCTCAAAGCGCCATTGATGCCCACGGGATCATTGGCGACATGCGCAGCGCGGCACTGGTGAACGACCGCGGCAGCATCGACTTCTTCTGCTGGCCGGAATTTGACAGCCCGTCGGTGTTTTGCGCATTGCTCGACACGCCCGAGGCCGGCACATTTCAGCTTACCCCGGACCTGCCCAACGCCCGCCGCGAGCAGATCTACCTGCCCGACACCAACGTGCTGCAGACCCGCTGGCTGAGCGATGAAGCGGTGGTGGAGATCACCGACCTGCTGACCGTCAGCGAAAACGTCGATGAACTGCCTTTGCTGATCAGGCGGGTACGGGTGGTCAGTGGCAAGGCGACTATCCACTTAAGCTGCGCCGTGCGCCACGACTATGCCCGGGCCGCTACCGAGGCGAAGGCCGAGGCTGCCAGTGTCGTGTTCACCGCCAACGGCCAACCCGGCCTGCGCCTGACCGGCAGCCAGTCGCTGACCCTCCAAGACAACACCGCCATCGCCACCTTTACCCTTGCCCAGGATGAAGGCGCCGAATTTGTCCTCGGTGGCCAGGAGGATGCGCGCGTCACCAACGACTGTACTGACCTCTACCTGGAGCGCACCTTGAAGTTCTGGCGCGGTTGGATCAGCCAGTCCAACTACCGCGGGCGCTGGCGCGAGATGGTCAACCGCTCGGCACTGGCGCTGAAACTGCTGACCTCGCGCAAACACGGCGCCATCATCGCCGCGGCCACGTTCGGGCTGCCGGAAACGCCCGGCGGCGAACGCAACTGGGACTACCGCTATACCTGGATCCGCGATGCGTCGTTCACCGTCTATGCGTTCATGCGCCTGGGTTTCGTCGAGGAAGCCAACGCCTATATGCGCTGGCTCAGGGGTCGGGTCAGCGACTGCTGCGGCCAGCCGACCAAGATCAACATCCTGTACGGCATCGACGGTCGCCAGGAACTGCCGGAAACCACCCTCGACCACTTGAGCGGCCACGGCGGCGCCCAACCGGTACGGGTGGGCAATGAGGCGTTCGATCAGATCCAGCTGGATATCTATGGCGAACTGATGGACGCGGTCTATCTGGTGAACAAGTACGGCGAAGCCATCTCCCACCAAGGCTGGAAACACACGGTGGAAGTGGTCGACCAAGTGTGTGAGATCTGGAACCGCAAAGACGTCGGCATCTGGGAAATGCGCGGTGAGCAGCACCACTTCCTGCATTCACGCCTGATGTGCTGGGTGGCCCTGGACCGTGCCATTCGCCTGGCCTCCAAACGTTCGCTGCCGGCCCCGTTCGCACGCTGGGACCAGACGCGCCAGGCGATCTACGCCGACATCTGGAGCAACTTCTGGAACGAAGAACGCGGGCATTTCGTCCAGCATATCGGCAGTACGGCGCTGGACGGCTCGATGCTGTTGATGCCGCTGGTGCGCTTCGTTGCAGCCACCGACCCGCGCTGGCTGGCGACGCTGGAAGCGATCCAGAAAAGCCTGGTGCGCGACGGCATGGTCTACCGCTACCGCAATGACGACAGCCAGATCGATGGGCTGCAAGGCGTCGAAGGCGCGTTTGCCGCCTGCTCGTTCTGGTACGTCGAATGCCTCGCGCGCGCCGGGCAAGTCGAAAAAGCTCATCTGGAGTTCGAGCAGTTGCTGCGTTACGCCAACCCGCTGGGGTTGTACGCCGAAGAGTTCGACAGCCAGGCCCGGCACTTGGGTAACACGCCCCAGGCCTTGAGCCACTTGGCATTGATCAGTGCGGCAACGTTCCTGGACCGCAAACTCAGCGGGGAGAAAACCGTATGGCAACCGTGACGTCCCCTGCGCCGCTGCTGTATGTGCGCACAACCCTGCTTGATGTGGCTTACGAAACCCACGGCCCCATCGATGGCGAACCGGTGATCCTGTTGCATGGCTTCCCTTACGACCCACGGGGCTACGACGACATCGCGCCGGTGCTGGCTGAACGTGGTTATCGGGTATTGGTCCCGTATTTACGCGGTTATGGCCCGACGCGATTTATCAACACGCAAGTGATGCGCTCCGGCCAACAGGCGGCGCTGGCCAAGGATTTGCTCGACTTCATGGATGCATTGTCGATCCCGCAAGCCACCCTCGCCGGCTTTGACTGGGGTGGGCGCGCCGCCTGTATTGTCGCGGCGCTATGGCCACAGCGGGTGCGCGGGCTGGTGACCGGCGATGGCTACAACATCCAGGCCATCAGCCAGTCGCTCAAACCCCGGCCGCCTGAGACAGAGCACCGGCTCTGGTATCAGTACTACTTTCACACCCAGCGCGGGGTCGACGGCTTGACGGCCAACCGGCGTGAACTCTGCCAATTGCTCTGGACGCTGTGGTCACCGTCCTGGGCCGAAGGGCCAAGCCGCTACGCCCTGACCGCGCCGTCGTTTGATAACCCGGATTTTGTCGAGGTGGTGATTCATTCCTATCGCCATCGCTTTATGTATGCGCCGGGTGATCCCGCGCTGGAATACATCGAGCAGGCGCTGGTGCCCCAACCGGCGATATCGGTACCGAGCATTTCGTTGTGTGGGGCCGATGACGGTGTGGGCCCGCCGCCGCTTGTGGATGACGATGTGGAGCACTTCAGCGGCTTTTATCGCCGGCAGGTGTTGCCCGGCGTGGGTCATAATGTTTTCCAGGAAGCGCCGCAGGTCACGCTTGAAGCACTGCTGGAACTACTGGAGCGGTGAAAAACGCTCTCGATAAGCCTGGGGCGTCACTGACAAGGCCCGCAGAAAGCTGCGGCGCAAAGTCTCTTCACAGCCAAAACCGCATTGCATGGCGATACGTTTGATGGAGGTCGTGCTGTCTGCCAGTTGCCGGCGTGCGTTTTCGACGCGAATCAGTTCCACGGCCCGCGCCGGTGTTTGGCCAGTCTCGGTGCGGTAATGGCGTACAAAGCTGCGCTCGCTCATGCCAGCCTGGGCTGCCAGGGTGGCGATGCTCAAATCCAGCGTCAGGTTATCGGCGATCCAGGCATGCAGCTCGGCAAAACGGCTGTCGCTTTTTTGCAGAGATAACGTCACGCTGAATTGCGACTGACCGCCAGGGCGCTTGAGGAACACCACCAAGTGGCGCGCCACCTCCAGGGCAATCGCACGCCCCAGGTCATCCTCTACCAGGGCCAGGCACAGGTCGATCCCGGCGGTCACGCCAGCAGACGTCCACACCGCGCCCTGCTGGATGAAAATCGGATTGGCCTCCACCGTGAGTGCAGGGAACTTGCGCGCCAGTTCTTCACAGCGCGTCCAGTGCGTGGCCACGCGGCAACCATCAAGCAGACCACTGGCGGCCAGCAGAAAAGCCCCGGTGCAGACCGAGGCCATGCGCCGGGTGTGCAGGGATTTATCACGCACCCATTGCACCAGCGTCGGGTCCTCGGCAACACCGTACACACCCCAGCCACCGGCGATCACCAGCGTGTCGCAGGGCTGGTCAATGGCGGGCAGCGGCTCGGCCAGCAGCGCCAGGCCGGCCGACGTCATTACCGGCCCAGCCTGAGTAGCAATGACGTTGACCGCGTAGGGCAATGGCAAACCACGTTGGCGCGCCAGATCGTTAGCCGATGCGAACACTTGTAGAGGCCCGGTGACATCGAGCACCTGGGCATTCTCAAACGCGAGTACATGAATAATTTTTGGCATGATTGGCGAGATTAGTGGGCTCAATGGCGTATTCGCCAAAGCCTAGGCTTCTACAGTGAGGACGTCCATTCCTTTTCGGAGCTTGAACCATGACCTTGCAGATCGGTTTTCTATTGTTCCCCGGCATCCAGCAACTGGACCTTACCGGCCCCTATGATGTCCTCGGTTCGCTGCCAGACGTGAAACTGCACCTGGTGTGGAAAGACCTCGCGCCGATCACCTCCAGCACGGGCTTGGTGTTCACGCCGACCATCACTTATGCCGACTGCCCGAACCTGGATGTGCTCTGCGTACCCGGCGGCGCCGGTGTGGGCCCTTTGATGGAAGACCCGCAAACCCTGGATTTTCTCAAGGCCCAGGCACAGACAGTGCGCTACATGACCTCGGTGTGCACCGGTTCATTGGTATTGGGCGCGGCAGGGTTACTGCGCGGTCGCAAGGCCACCACCCATTGGGCCTACCACCACCTGCTCGCCCCGCTCGGTGCTATTCCCGTACAGGAACGTGTGGTGCGTGACGGCAACCTGTTTACCGGCGGCGGGATCACCGCCGGCATCGACTTTGCCCTGACTCTGGCCGCGGAGTTGTACAGCGAAGCGGCGGCGCAACTGGTACAACTGCAGATCGAATACGCGCCGGCCTCACCGTTTGACTCAGGCCGCCCGGAGACGGCGCCCCGGCATGTGCTGGAGGAAGCCAACAAGCGCACGGTGGAGTCACGCAGAGTGCGCGGGGAAATTGTTGCGCGAGCGGCTGCGCGGTTGGGGTGAAATTGGATTTCTCACGTCCGGTCGCTGAATTTGCAGCGACTGGGAAGGTCCGTGGGAATGACCGGTTTCAACGCTTGAACGTGAGGTAAGTCCTAGTCGGCTGTACGAAACTCCTTTTGATTCTCTCGGTGCTCAACGGCTGTCCAGTCGTAGCCAGTCTTTCGGCTGACCTGGTAGTCGCGGCAGAGCTGGCCAAAGGTATCTCTTTCAGTCAAATAGGTGGCCGTTACCGCAGGAATGAATATGTGCTCGGTCTGATACCCGGTGTCGGCTGGCATGCCGCCATCGCAGGCAAGCCAGCTCCCACAGTTGGATTGCGGGGTGTCTGGTAGATGAGCGTCGGCTGTCGGGCCCCCCGCCACAAAGAAACTTGCTTGGCTTCCCGCCTGTCATTCAGGCAGGACGCGACATCACCGCCAAGCGCACGGCCAACGCCGTCAGCACCGCTGCCAAGCCCCACTTCTGCAGCCAGGCGCTTTTGGTGCGCTTGGCGAAGAAGCGGCTGAGCGCCCCGCCAAACAGGCCCAATAGCATGTGAAACACGCTCGCGATCAACGTCAGCACGCCGCCCAGCACCATCAGTTGCAAGGCGATGGGCCCCGCCTCGGGCCGCACAAACTGTGGCAGGAACACCATGAAAAACAACAACGCCTTGGGGTTGAGCAAACTGTTGAGCATGGCCTGCAGAAACACTCGGCCCAACGCCACGCGGCCGACGTGAGCGGTGTCCAGGCCGGGGCGTTTTTGCAAGGTTTTGAAGGCCAGCCACAGCAGGTAAATCACGCCTGCATAACGGATCAGGTCGAATGCCGGCGGCCAGCTGGCGACCAACGCCGTCACCCCCATGGCGGTCAACGCTGTCAGCAACAGGTCGGCCACGCCAATGCCCAGGGCCGAAGCAACGCCGCCGCGCCAGCCATGGGTGACGCCCTGACTGATGACAAATGCCATGTTCGGCCCCGGTGACAGCAACAACAGCAACACAGCGCCGGAAAAAACACCAAGTGTGACGAGGCTGATCATGGTCGAACCGTCCGCTGGGAAAAAATCCAGATTAATCGGCGCTGGCAGGCGCTACAAAAAATTGTGCTGGATACATTGCTCACGCAGCGAACCGAGTGATTGCTGAATGCCACAACCAACGTCTAGAATGCGAAACATTATCAATTAAGCCTGCTGCGCCAGGATGACCATGTCGAGCAATCACCCACTGGACCTTGCTGCCATCGGCCAGCTTTACCAAGCCCACCATTCCTGGCTGCGGGGCTGGTTGAGCCGGCGCACGGGTTGCCATGAGCGCGCCGCCGACCTCGCGCAGGACACCTTCGTGCGCCTGCTCAACGCGCGTCAGCAACAGACCTTGCAGCAGCCGCGCGCGTACCTGAGCAGCATCGCGCGCAGCTTGATGATCGACCAATACCGGCGCCGCGAACTGGAACGCGCCTACCTGGAAAGCCTGGCGCACTTTGCGCAAATGGAGGTGCCGAGCGAGGAAACACGGCTGCTGATCCTCGACAGCCTGGAGCGCATCGACCGTTTGCTCGACCAGCTCAAGCCACGGGTGCGCGAGGCGTTTCTGTTGGCCCAATTGGACGGCCTGACCTGTCCACAGATCGCCCTGCGCCTGGGCGTGTCCAAGGCCACAGTGGAGCGCGACCTGTCCAAGGCGCTGCACGCCTGTTACCGGTTGCGCTATGCCGACTCCTGACTCGCGCCTGGTCGACCAGGCCATCCAGTGGATGATCAAGCTGCGCTACAACACCGCCGACGACGCCAGCACCGCGGCCTTTGAGCAGTGGCTGCAGACCAGCGAGGCGCATCAGCAGGCCTGGCAACGGGTCGCCACCCTGAATGACGATTTCAACCACTTGCCAGCGCATGTCAGTCGCCATGCACTCGACGGCGCACGCCGGCACATCAGCCGTCGTGAAGGCCTGAAAATGCTCGGGCTGTTTGCCGGCGCCGCAGGTTTAGCCTGGCTGGGCCGCGACTACACGCCCCTGCCCGCCTTGATGGCGGACTACCGCACCGCCACTGGCGAGCGGCGCTGGGTAGCATTGGAGGATGGCAGCAAAGTCCAGCTCAACAGCGCCAGCGCCGTCGACATTACCTCCAGCGCCGAACAACGGCTGGTGAACCTGCGCCAGGGTGAAATATTGATCAATACCGGCGTCGACCGCCGTCCGCTATGGGTGCATACCCGCGACGGTTACCTACGCGCCCTGGGCACACGCTTGCTGGTGCGCGAAGAACCCCAAGGCACCCTGCTGGCCGTGCAGCAGGGTGCGGTGGCGGTGTTTGCCGACCGCCATGATGGTACGGCACGCCAAGTGATCAAGCCTGGCGAACAGGTGGTGTTCAACCGTAGCGGTATCCGCCCGTCCCCCAACAACGGCCTGGACCCTTGGGCCTGGAGTGACGGCGTGATCAGCGCCCACAACATGCGTCTGGAGGACTTCCTGGCCGAGCTGGGCCGCTATCGCAATGGGTTGCTGCGTTGCAGCGAAGCCGTGGCGGGGCTGCGGGTGTCGGGCACTTACCAACTGGACGACACCGACCAGGTACTCAAATTGGTAGCGCAATCGCTGGCAATCGATGTGACCTACCGTAGCCGTTACTGGGTGACCGTCTCCGCTCGCGTGTGACCTTGCAAAATAAATGAGGTGAATTCTCATTGCCATTCGACCTGTAAGGAGAGGCCGATCAACAGGCCCGTGTTGTCCACTTCCTTCAGGAGCATCCCGCGGTCATGCAAGCGTTCCCCTCCAAACGTTCACCCCTCAGACACGCCCTCAATGCCACCCTCCTTGGCGCGTGCGTGGCGGCCAGCGCCTTGCCGTATACCGCAAGTGCCCAGGAGCCCGGCAGCGAGCGCCAGGCCCGCGCCTGGAATATTGCGCCTGGGCCGCTGGCGGGCGCCCTTGATCAGTTTGCGCGGCAGGCCGGTATCAGCCTGTCGTATGACGCTGGCAGCGTGGCAGGCAAAAGCAGCCCGGGGCTGAGCGGCACCCTGGCCCCACAACAGGCCCTGAACCGGTTACTTCAGGGCCAGGGTTTGCAGGCGCAAAGCCAGGGCCAGAACGCTTGGTTACTGCTACCCCAGCAGCAAGCCGGCTCGACGCTGAACCTGGGCGCCACCACCATCACCGGTGATCGTTTGGGCGCCACCACCGAAGGCACCGGCTCCTACACCACCGGCGCCGTGACCATCGGCAAGGGCGAACACAGCCTGCGACGCACGCCGCAATCGGTGAGTGTGATGACCCGCAAGCTGATGGATGACCAGAACATCACCACCATCGACCAATTGCTGGAGCGCACCCCAGGCATCACCAGCTACGAATCACCCATGGGCGGCAAGTATTTTTACTCCCGGGGCTTCAAGATGCTCGGCCAATACCAATTCGACGGCGTGCCACTGGATATCGGCAAGGACTACGTACAGGCCGACAGTTTCAGCGCGAACATGGCGATCTATGATCGGGTGGAAGTCCTCAAGGGCGCTGCTGGCATGCTCAAGGGCGCCGGCACCGCCAGTGGTGCGGTGAACTTCGTACGCAAACGGCCCCAGGACAAGCCCACCACCAGCCTTGGCCTCTCGGCGGGCACCTGGGATAACTATCACGCCGAATTCGACACCGGCGGCCCATTGAACGACAGCGGCACGGTGCGTGGCCGCGCGGCGGTTAGCCAACAGAATCGTGGCTCGTACATGGACCTTGCCAAGCGTCAGGACCAGGCGTTTTACGCGGCCCTGGACATGGATGTCAGCCCTGATACCACCCTGGGCTTCGGGGCCAGCTATGAGGATGTCGACTCCACGCCGTGCTGGAGCGGCCTGCCGCGTTATCGCGACGGCAAAAGCCTCGGCCTGAGCCGCTCCACCTGCCTGGGCCAGGCCTGGAACGATTGGCAAAGCCAGCGCACCACGCTGTTCGCCGATCTGACCCATCACTTCAACGACGACTGGAAGCTCAAAGTCAGCGCCGTGCATAGCCGCAACCTGCAAGACATCAAATACGCCGCCAGCGAAAGCACCGTGGACTATGGTAACCCGGCCCCCACGCTCACCAGCTATGCAGCCTTGCTGGACTACGATCACAAAGACTACGGCCTGGACGCCTACATCGATGGTCAATTCGAAGCCTTTGGCCTGCAACATGAGTTGATCCTCGGCGCCAATGGCAGCCGTGGCACCCAGGACGATGTCTATGCGATCCGCAACCTGCCCCAGCGCCAAAGCGTCTTCAACCCCAACCACCACTTCCCGGAACCTGCCGACGACACCTTCTGGCCCAACATGTACCGTGGCGGCACGGTCAAGGAAACCGCCACTCAATACGGTGCCTACGCCACCTTGCGCCTGCGTCTGGCCGAACCTTTGATGCTGGTTCTGGGCAGTCGCGTCAGTTGGTATGAAAACCGCCGTGAGTCCCTGAACCTGGCCTGGGGCGAGTGGACCGACCAGGATGCACGCACCAAGGAAACCGGGGTGGTCACGCCGTTCGCCGCACTGATCTACGACCTCAATGACAACCTTTCGGTGTACACCAGCTACGCCGATATCTTCCAGCCACAAAGCTCCTACGCTACGGTCAGCGGTTCGGCCCTCAAGCCGAAAATGGGTGAGAACTATGAGTTGGGCATCAAGGGCGAATGGTTTGACGGGCGCCTGAACAGCTCCCTGGCGCTGTTTCGCGCCATCGAAAAAAACGCCGCCCAAACCGATTTCGAGACCCGCTGCGGCAGCTCCTCCGACGGCTACTGCTACACCGACACGGGCAAAGTTCGCGCCCAAGGGGTCGAGGCCGAGCTGAGCGGCGAATTGATCGAGCGCCTGCAAGTGTTTGGCGGCTATACCTACACGCAAACCAAGAACCTGAAGAACATCGACAGCGCAGCCGAAGGCGCGGTGTCCAACACTTACGTGCCACGGCATATGCTGCGCTTGTGGGGCGACTACCAGTTGGACGGTGCGCTGTCGAAATGGACAGTCGGCGCAGGGGTCAACGCCCAAAGCAGCAACTACCGGCTGCAAACCATCAAACTGGAACAGGCCGGGTATGCGTTGTGGAATGCACGCCTGGCGTATCAGGTGGATGACACCTGGACCGTGGCGCTCAATGGCAACAACCTGTTCGATAAAAATTACTACCAGACCGTGGGCACCTCAGGCTGGGGTAATCTCTATGGAGAGCCGCGCAACCTGACCCTGAGCCTCAAAGGCAACTTCTAGGCACTGCCCCTCCTGTAGGAGCGAGCATGCTCGCTCCTACAACTTCCCCTTCCTGCCATCGTCAGAAAGCTTTTTTTCGCTGCCAGGCAAATCCCTACGTTTGTTCCTACACTCCAAAAAGCCAGCATCAATTCTCGATTTTTCTGAAAGCGTCCCCTCTTATGTCAATTAATCGTCATATCATGGAGGCCTTACGAGAGCCATTGACGGCAAAGGCCAAAAAGCCAAAACATTGACACTGACCCTCAAGAGAGCCACTATTTAGCCATCACTCCGTAAATTCCTGCGTCTGAACAGGCATTACGTATTACCCAGCAACAGCAGTTGTTCGATTTGCACCACTTGTAAAGCAAAGCTGCCTTATGGATGAGCAAACGAATAGGAACGTTCTGGTGGTGTATTGAGGATCTGATTTATGCGCGGTAAATCGTCGGTCGATAGCCTGTTTCTGACTCGTCCCGGTTTCGTTGAGTTTTTTGTCGTTTTCGTGAAACTGATCCACGGCCTTACGGCTGTGGTGCCGGCCATTATTCTGTTGTTCTACCCGGACCCCGTCGCCGAGCACATGCGCAACCACTACCTGGGCCTGCTGGTGTTTTTTGCGCTCCTGACCATCATTCTGTTCCAGGCTCTGGGGGTGTACTCCGAGGATCTGTTCAGCAACCGCCTGCGTTTTCGCGTGATGCTGGTGGCCTGGGTCTCGGCGTTTTGCATCCTGCTGTTCATGTACCAGATCCTGCTGCTCTTCCCACAGTTGAGCCCACGCAACCTGGCGGCCTGGTTTTCCATGAGCCTGGTGCTGTTTGGCGTGGAGCGGATATTGATGCTGCGCCTGTACCGCCATCTGATGGATAACGGCAAATTCCTCCAGCGCACCGTGATCCTGGGCTTTACCGACACGGCCGTGCATGTGGCTGAACACCTTTCGCGCAACAGTGACATCCGCTCCGGCCTGATCGGTTTTATCGACGACCGTACCGAGCGCATTCCCAAGGAATTGAGCCGCCTGCCGTTGCTGGGCAATACCCGCGACCTGGAAAAGCTGATCCGCTCCGAACAGGTCAACCAGGTGATGATCACCCTGCCCTGGGCTGCCGAGCAGCGCATCAATGGGTTGGTCAAGCGCCTGCGGCAGATGTCGGTGAACGTCATGCTGGTGCCGGATATGGCCGCCCTGCGCTACGGCCATAACCGCATCACCGATGTGGGCGGCATCCTGATGTTCAACACCTCGCAGTTGCCACTGCGGGGCTGGTCGCCCTTTATCAAACGTTGTGAAGACCTGCTGCTGGCCAGCATCGGCCTGCTGCTGCTGTCGCCGGTGATGCTGGTGACCGCCATCGCGATCAAACTCGATTCCAAGGGCCCGGTGCTGTTTCGCCAGAAGCGCTTTGGCTACAACGACAACCTGATCCGGGTATTCAAGTTCCGCTCAATGTACGTCGAACAGACCGACCTCAACGCCGAAAACCAGACCACGCGCCAGGACCCGCGCATTACCCGGGTCGGCAGGATCATCCGCAAGACCAGTATCGATGAGCTGCCCCAGCTGTTCAACGTACTGCTGGGCAATATGTCGATGGTCGGCCCGCGCCCCCACGCCACGGCCACCAAGGCGGCCGGGATTCCTTTCGAGCAAGCGGTCAGCGAATACAGCTCGCGCCATCGGGTCAAGCCTGGCATCACCGGCTGGGCGCAGATCAATGGTTACCGCGGCGAGACCGACACGCTGTTCAAGATTCAGAAACGGGTCGAATACGACCTGGAATACATCGCCAAATGGTCCGTGTGGCTGGACCTCTACATCGTTTTCATGACGGTCCCGGCCGTTCTTTCCACCAAGGAAGTCTATTGATGAACCCACTTAACGGATTGATCCCGTGCATCATCTCCGGTGGTTCGGGTACGCGGCTGTGGCCGGTTTCGCGGCAGAACATGCCCAAGCCGTTCATGCGCATGCGCGACGACCAGAGCCTGTTGCAGAAGACCTTCCTGCGGGCCAGTCACTTGCCGGGCGTCGACAGCATCCTGACCGTGACCAACCGCGACCTGCTGTTTCGCACCCTGGACGACTACCGCGCGGTGAACACCCAGCGCCTGGGCCTCGACCTGCTGCTGGAGCCGTTTGGCCGCAACACCGCCGCCGCCATCGCCGTGGCTGCGTTGCATGTGCAGGAGCATTTCGGCGCAGACGCGCAGTTGCTGGTGATGCCGGCCGATCATCTGGTCCTCGATGAAGACGCCTTTGCCCAGGCGGTGGAAAAAGCCCGCGCATTGGCCGAGGCCGGTTACCTGGTGACCTTTGGCATCCAGCCTGACCGAGCAGAAACCGGCTTTGGCTATATCGAACAAGGGCCGGCACTGGGCGCTGGGTTTCGGGTGCAGCGCTTTGTCGAAAAGCCCGACCAAGCCACCGCCCAAGGCTACCTGGACGGCGGCAAGCACCTGTGGAATGCCGGCATGTTCTGCTTCAAGGCAGCCACCCTGCTGGAAGAATTGGCCAGCCACGCCCCGGCGGTTCTGGAGGCGGCCAAGGCGGCACTGGAGCACAGCCAGAGCCTGCAAAACAGCAGCAGTCGCCAGCGCGAACTGAGCCCTGAAGGTTTCGGCACCGCGCCGGATATCTCCATTGATGTGGCGCTGATGGAAAAATCCGCCCAGGTCGCGGTCGTGCCCTGCGACATTGGCTGGAGCGATATCGGCTCCTGGGAAGCCCTGCGCCAACTCACGCCCAGTGACGACAATGGCAACCAGATCAATGGCGAGGCGATCCTGCACGACGTACATAACTGCTACATCGATTCGCCCAAGCGGGTACTCGGTGCGGTGGGCGTGCGCGACCTGATCATCGTCGACACCCCGGACGCCCTGCTGATCGCCGACGCCCATCGCAGCCAGGACGTGCGGCATATCGTTGCCGAACTCAAGCGCCAGAATCACCCGGCGTTCAGCCTGCACCGCACTGTCACCCGGCCTTGGGGCACCTACACGGTGCTGGAGGAAAGCACGCGGTTCAAAATCAAGCGCATCGTGGTCAAGCCCAAAGGCTCGCTGTCCCTGCAAATGCACCATCACCGCAGCGAGCATTGGGTAGTGGTCAGCGGCGCAGCGATGATCACCAATGGCGAACGCGAGATCCTGCTCAACATGAACGAGTCCACCTACATTCCCGCCGGGCACAAGCACCGCCTGACCAACCCCGGCATCATCGACCTGGTGATGATCGAGGTACAGAGCGGTGAGTACCTGGGTGAAGACGACATCGTGCGATATGACGACATCTACGGCCGCACGCCGGTTGAAGTGAAGCCCTGATGCGTACGTCATTGATCATCCCCACCCGCAACGCGGCCAGTCACCTGGACCGCCTGTTGCCAGCGCTGCGCATGCAGACGTTGCAACCGGACGAGATGCTGGTGGTCGACAGCGCATCGAGCGATGACACCGTGGCGCGCTTTCGCGAGTTTGGCGCACGTGTGGAGGTGATTGATGCCCGCGACTTCAACCACGGCGGCACCCGGCGCTGGGCCAGTGAACAGGTGGGCGGCGACGCCTTGATCGTGATGACCCAGGACGCGATTCCCGCCACCGCCGAGACCTTCGCCAACCTGATCAGCGAGCTGCAACTGGAGCCGCTCAATGGCGTGGCCTATGGACGGCAGCTGCCGCACCCCGGCGCCGGCGTGCTCGGCGCGCAGTCGCGGCACTTCAATTACCCGGCGGCCAGCCGCACCAAGCGCCTGGACGATGCAGCGCAACTGGGCATCAAGACCTGCTTCAGCTCTGACTCGTTTTCGGTGTACCGGCGCAGCGCCCTGAGCGCGGTGGGCGGTTTCCCCCGGGATGTGATTGGCAGTGAAGACGCCTATGTGGCCGCGCGCATGCTGCTGGCCGGTTACCAGGTGCGCTATGCCGCGAGCGCGCAGGTGTATCACTCCCACGATTACCGCTTGCTGGAAGAGTTTCGCCGCTACTTCGATATCGGTGTGTTCTACGGCCGCGAACCGTGGATTCGCCAGGCGTTTGGCGACGCCGGCGGCGAAGGCAAACGTTATGTGCTGGCCGAACTGCACGCATTGCGCGAGGCCAACGCGCTGTATCGCGCCCCCGAAGTGGTGGTGCGCAGTGCCTTTAAATTGCTGGGCTATCGCCTCGGCCACCTTGAACGCCACCTGCCCAACGCGCTTAAACGGCGCCTGGGCATGTTTTCCACCTACTGGACTTGAGCCGTCATGAAGACTATCAACCGACGTTTCCGTCTTACCCTGCTCGGCCTTTTGAGCACCTCAATCTGGCTGGCCGGTTGTTCGACCCCCGCGCGGGTGCCGCTTCCTGACAACACTACGCTCAAGGCCGGCCATCAAGCGGCGCTGACCCTGGCCGACCTGCCACCGCCGCAGGTGCTGATCCAGAGCGGCGACTCGCTGCGTATCGTGCGTGATGCCCAGGAACCGGCGGCGGCCGATGACATGACGGTGTTCGTGGTGCGCCCCGACGGCGTGATCTCGGTGCCCAACATTGGCCGGGTCAAGGCGGCCTTGCGCACGCCCGAAGACCTGGGCAAGGAGATCACCGAGAAGTATAAGCGCATCTACCGCGAACCTGCGGTGACGGTGAACATCGCCAGCGCACCGAGCAACAAGGTGTTTATCGGCGGCGCGGTGTCCAACCCGGCGTTTTTCGACCTGGCCGGCAACGTCAGCGTCGAGCAGGCGCTGCTCAGCTCCGGTGGTGTATTGCCCTCGGCGGATGCCTCCAACGTGGCCTTGCTGCGTACCGGGCCCGACGGCAAGTACAGGACGTACTTCATCAGCCTGGAAAGCATGCTGACCAACCCCAATCACCCGCGGGTGGCGTTGCAGCGCGGCGATTTGATCTTTGTGCCGCAGTCGGGCATCGGCGCGACGGTGGAGGCCGTGGACATGTACTTCACCAAGCTGTTTCCGATCAACAAAGGGATTGGCGTGGGCTTTAACTACGACCTCAACGACAGCGGCGTGAAGAACAGCGGGAACACGACTAATGGTCCTATAAACGTCTTTCCATCAGGCACAACTCCTTGATCGTTACCAGATTGGGTTGACTGCAATCTTCGCATTCAGCGTTAAACAATTTTCAATGGAGTAATCCTGTGATCGAAATCCGCTCTCTTCGCGACCTGCTGCGGCTGTTTTTCATCTACCGCCGCGAATTCAAACTGGCCGTGATCACCACGATCGTCGTTGCCGTGCTGGGTGCCTTCCTGTTGCCGGCTCGCTACGAGTCGGACGCACGCTTGCTGGTAAAACCGGGCCGGGACAACACCACGTTGCCGATCGAAGCCGCCAACCGTCAGACGCTGATTGCCCCGAGCACCCAGCACGACCCGATTGTCGACGAAGAAAAAATGCTCACGGGCCGGCCCATCGTGCATATCGTCGCCGAGCGCTATATGGCGATGACCGCCGAACCGCCGCAAGGCTTCTGGAAGGTCACCAAGTTCTACATCAAAAAGGGCGTGGGCGAAGTCATCAATGGCATTCGTAGTGTGCTGCAGTTCGTCGGCCTTGCCGAGAAACAAAGCCCGCTGGAACGCCTGGCGACCTCACTGGAGAAGAACTTCACCGCCGGCCACGAGCCGGGTTCTTCGGTGATCGAGATTTCCTTCACCTGGGACGATCCGGCGGTGGCGCAAAAAATCGTCGAGGAATGGGTCAATGCCTACCTTGAAGAGCGTGCACGAATTCTCGGGCGCAAGAGCCTGCACACCTTCTATGAAACCGAACGCGCCAAGGTGGCAGAGAACATCCAGAGTCTGAAAGATCAGTTGCAAGGCCGCTTGAAGCAGATCGACTCGATCAGTGTCGATGCACGCCTGAAGAACCTGACCAACCAGATCGACCGCGTCACCGATGCCAAGGTCAGCGCACAGAACCAGATATCGGGGATTCGCAGCCTCCTGGCCAACGCCAGCCAGCAGATCAAGAGCCAGCCGGCAGACGTGGTCACGATGCGCGAAACCAGCCTCAACCCCACCCAGCTCGACCTCAAGCGCCAGCTCAATGCGCTGCAAGTGGAGCGGGCTCGGCTGCTGCGCACTTACCTGCCGGGCACGCCGCAGGTCAATCAGATCGAGCAGAACATCCGCGACATGGAAGCCCTCAGCGCCCAGGAAGCTACACGCCTGGAACGCTCGCAGAACACCGCGCCCAACAGCCTGGTGATCAACGTTAAACAGCAAATGATCGACGCCCAGTTGCAAGAGCGCAAACTGGCCGGGGAAATCGAGAACTACGACAAGACCCTTGCCGAACTGCGCGCCCAGCGTGACCAGGCGATGACCGATGAACCGCAACTCAACACCCTGAGCCAACAACTGCGCACGGCCGAAAAGAGCTATGCGTTGTACTCGGACAATCTTGAACAGGCGCGAATCGACCACGAACTGGACAATAGCCAGATCAGTAACATTGCCCTGATCGAACACGCCACCCTCAACCCGGCCCGCGTGTTTCCCAAGAGCCTGCTGATGCTGTTGTTCGCCATTCCCGCCGGCGTGGCCGTGGGCTTGCTGACCATCTATGTGCTGTACCTGCTGGACCAGCGCATCCACGATGGCACGCGCTTGCAGGAGATGTTCCATGTGCCGCTGTGGAGCAGCATTCCCGATGTGCAAGACGCAACGCCGGCAGCCGTCACCGCCAGCCTCTACCGCTTGTACAGCCTGCTGCCCCTGGATCGCATTGCCGCCGAAGGTTTTGCCCTGGGCCTGACCTCGGCGCGCCATGGCGAGGGTGTGACCTTTATCGCCTCGCAACTCAAGCGTCTGCTGGAGGAACGTGGTCACCGCGTCTCGGTCGATGGGGCGAGCGCGCCAACGCCGGGTGAGGTGTTGCTGCTGGAAGCCTCGGCGCTGTCCTCCAACCCGCAGGCCTTCCTGACGCTGCGCCGCGCTGACCAGATCGTACTGGTGATCGAGGCCCGCACCAGCACCGTACCGACGATCGAAAATGCCGTGTCGTTGCTGACCACTGCGTTCGGCAAAGTCGACGGCATGATCCTCAACCGCCGTCGCTTCGAAGTGCCGGCCAAGGTGCTGGCACGACTCAACAGCTGGCGCGGGGCGGCCTGATGCGTATCGCACTGCTGGCGCCGCTGCCACCGGAGCAGACCGGGATCGCCGATTACGCCGCGCATCTGCGCCATGCGTTGATCGAACAGGGGCTGGAGGTGGTGACCCCGCTCGCCGGCTGCCTGGAATTGCCTGAACAGTTGAAGCGCCTGCAGGCCTTTGACTGGCGCGGCGTGGACCTGGTGCATGCCGAACTGGGGGGTGGGCGCTTCGGTGAGTTCCAGGCGCTGGAGTACCTGCGCCGGGCGCAACCGCACCTGCCGTTGACCGCCACGGTGCATGACCCGGAGCGCCTGATCTGGCGCCGGGCCAAGCTGTTTTTCCCCTTGACCCTGCTTGAACGCCTGCCCCATCCGCTGCCCCAGGCGGCGGCGCTGCTGGCCGACCCGTTGACCTTGCACGAAGAGCGGCGCCTGGCCAAAGGTATGCGCCGGCTGATCACCCTCACCCGCCTGGGCGGCGACTGCCTGCGCCAGCGCATGGGCCTGCACCCGCAACAGGTGGCGGTGATTGCCCATGGCAACCTGCCCATCGTGCCCCAGGCGTTGCCGCCACTGGCACCGTTGCGCCTGCTGTATTTCGGTTTTATCTACCGTGGCAAGGGCATTGAGGACCTGCTCCAGGCCCTGGCCCAGTCACTGGCCGCCCACCCGCAATGCCGAAGCCAGGTACGCCTGACCCTGGCCGGTGGCACCGCGCCGGAAATGACCTTTGACCCCGCCGGCAACTACCTTGATGGCCTGCGCGAGCAGATCAGCGCCCTGCATCTTGAGGATGTGGTGGACTGGCAACTGGACCTGCCATCGGCGCAGATCCCTTCTACGATCCAGGCGCACCACGTGATGGTGCTGCCCTATCGCGAATCGAAAAAACTCAGTTTCCTAGGGCAAATGCGCGGCACCAGTGGCGCGCTGTCGTGGGCCAATGCATGCGGGCGCGGGGTGATCACCTCCAACGCCCGCGCCTTTGCCGAAGAGGTGGCTGGCGGTAATGGCATCACCTATCAGCAGGGCGATACAGCGTCCTTGAGCAACGCCTTGAGCCGCTTGATCCTTGACCCGCAACAGGCGCAGCAATGGGCCGCCCGGGCTGGAGAAATCGGCCACCAACGCCAGTGGGCCAACACGGCCCAGCGGTTTGCTGAATTATTTCGGGATGCTTGTGAGGAGCCGTTGCGATGAACCTGTCATCCGTTCGCCCACTGTGGCGCTACTTGCCGCTGGCGCTGTCAATCGCCGTCGGTAGCGCCCTGCTGTTGAGTGAAAAAGTCGATGCGCAGCCGGTGAACCTGGCCCCGGAGCGCACCGTCGTCTGGAAGGACTTTCTCGGCGTAAACGCACACTTTCTGTGGTTCACACCCGAGCAGTACCACAAGCAGATCAAGCAGTATAAAAAGCTTGGATTGCAATGGGTGCGGGTCGACCTGCACTGGGATCGCCTGGAGCCCAAAGAAGACGGTTATCAGCTCAACACCTTCGATGAACTGGACCGCACCCTGACCGCTGAAAAAATCCGCTCGGTGTTTTACCTGGTGGGCTCGGCGCCCTTTATCACCACCGCCCCCAAAGGTGCGCAGTTCCAGGATCAGTACCGACCGCGGGATCCGGAAGTGTACGCGCTGCGCCTGGCACTTCTGGCCAAACGCTACCCCACTATTGATGCCTGGCAGGTGTGGAACGAGCAGAACCTGCCGAACAACTGGCGCCCCAAAGTCGACGCCAAGGAGTACGGGCAATTGTTATTGGCCAGTCACCAGGCCCTGAACCTTGCCGCGCCCGGCAAACTGCAGGTCATGGGCGGCATGGCGTACTACAGCCAAATGCCGCCGCGTGGCAAAACCCTGATGTTCGAAGCACTCGGCGCGCTGGGTGTGCAAAACCTGGGCATGGTCGCGGCCTATCACCCTTATTCGATGACCCCGGAAACCGATGAGCCGGGCAAGAACGAAGTGCTGCTGCGCGGTGATCAACTCAACTCAATGCTGCACGGCGCCGGGATCAAGAACGTATGGGCCACCGAGTGGGGCTGGTCCAGCTACGCCGGCCCCAAGGAGATGCAGGACCTGATCGGTATCGACGGGCAGGCCGACTACACCTTGCGCCGCCTGGCGTTGATGGCGTCCCAGGACTACCAGAAGATTTTCCTGTTCGCGCTGTCCGACCTCGACCAACGCGCCTCGCCACGCGATCAGCATTACGGCCTGTTGAACCTTGATGGCGAACCCAAGCCGGTATACACCGCCCTCGCCCGCTTCCTGGAGATTACCGGCCCCACGCTTGAACCCGGCAACACGCCGCAGTTGCAGGATGTACCGGACAGCTTCTACAGCGTGGCCTGGACCCGCCCTGACGGAAAACACCTGCTGATGTATTGGAGCGCCAAAGGCAGCAGCATCAGCCTGCCCGGCATCAAACACGCAGAACTGCTGGACCCGCTGACCGGCGCCCGGCAAACCCTGAGCGACGACAACGGTATTCGCCCAGCGGTGAAGCCAAGTTTGCAGATACTGGTGTGGTAGCCCCGGGCATGGAGAGCTGTACATGAGAATCCTCTGGATTGTGCCCTACCTGCCGTGGCCGACCACCAGCGGCGGCAAGACGCGGCAGTACCATTTGCTGCGCACCTTGAGTGAGCGCGGGCATCGCATCACGCTGCTGGCGCAATCGAAAACGCCGGCCGATGACGCGGCGCATGCGGCCTTGGAGCCGTTACTCGAACGCCTGATCGTCGTTCCACGCCGGCCGCTGAAACATCCGCTGACCCTGCTCGGCGGCCTGTTCGCGCCCTGGCCGCTGTTGACCACGGTCAACGGCCTGTCGGCACCGTTGCAGGCCCAGTTTGCGCAATTGTTGAATGAGCGCTGGGACGTGATTCAGGTAGAACACAGCTACAGCCTGCAGCCGTTTCTGCGCACCTTGCAGCAGCAACGGCGCGAGTTTGTGCTGACCGAGCACAACCTGGAATCGAGCCTCGGCGGCGCCACTTACGACCGTTTCCCCAAGTGGGCCACACCGTTTGTACAGTATGACCAGTGGCGCTGCCGGCAATGGGAACGCAAGGCGTTCGATGCCGCCGCTCATGTGGTCGCCGTGACCGAGGCGGACGCTCAGGCCATGCGGCCGTTGTCGTCGACGCCGGTAAGCGTGGTGGTCAATGGGGTCGACAGCCGCGCCTTTGCCGAGGTCAGCGCCGATGCGCAGAGCCAGCGCCTGTTGTTCGTCGGCAATTACGAGTACGCACCGAACCTGGACGCCGTGCAGTGGCTGCTCGACGAGATCTTCCCCAGGCTCTGGTTGCAGTGCCCGAGCGCACGCCTGGCAGTGGTCGGCTATGGCTTACCCGAACACTGGCGCGAGCGCTGGCCCGATGAACGTATCGAGTGGCTGGGGTTTGTTCCCGACCTGTGTGCCTTGCAACGCCGCTGCGCCGGTTTTGTCGCCCCGTTGCGCCATGGCGGCGGCTCCAAGCTCAAGGTGTTGGAGGCGATGGCCGCCGGCTTGCCGCTGGTGAGCACGGCCCAGGGCGTGTCCGGGTTGGCGGTACAGCCACAGGTACATTACTTGGCCGGCGAAAACGCTGAGGCCCTGGCCGACGCCGTTGTGCGCCTGCTGGATGAACCGGCGCTGGCCGGGCGACTGGCCGATGCGGCACGCGACTACGCGCGGCAATACCACGACTGGGCGGTGGCGGCTAATGAACTGGAGCACCTCTACCGCAGCTTGCTCACCGCCAAGGAGTCTCAGCCATGCGTGTAGCCCTGGACTATCGCCCCGCCACGGTTGCGCCGTCTTCGGGCATCGCCCGCCAGGTCGTGGCCCTGGAAGACGCCCTGCGCGCGCGGGGCAACACCGAGGTGGTGCTGTTCAGCGAAGCGCCCCTGGAGCATCCGCAGCGCCAGACTGCCGTTTGCCCGGCCTGGGCCAGCCCGCTGGACGGCCTGCAACGCCCACAAGTGCGCCTGCGGTTCGAGCGCGGGTTCTTGCCCAGGGCGCTGCACGAGCAGCAGATCGACCTGTACATCGCCACCGCCAATATGGGCTTGCCGTTGTGCCGTAAACCCGCCGGCACCCGCTATGTACTGGTGCTGCATGACCTGTTTCAGTTGACCCACCGCAACTTCCATCGCTCCAAACTCAAGGCCCTGGCCTACCGCCTGATCGACTGGGCCTCGATTGCCTGGTCGGTGTGGCAGGCTGATCGGGTGTGGTGCCCGTCGCAGTTTTCCTGCAATGAAGCCGCGCGCCTGTTCCCCTGGGCACGGGCCAAGTTCCGCGTGCTGAACAACCTGGTGCCTGAATTGAATGCAGCGCCAGAACCGCTGCCCGCCAACCTGCCGGCGCGTTACTGGCTGGTGGTGGGCACGCGGGAGCCGCGCAAGAACATGGAGTTCTTTCTGCGCCAATGGCAGGCCTGCCGTGCGCTGAACCCTGATGTGCCGGACTTGGTTCTGGTGGGCCACGCCAGCGATGTACCGGCGGCACTCGGTGAGCTGCCGGGCCTGCATTGGTGCAGCGGTTTATCGGACGGGCAACTGCAAGCGCTCTACCGTCATGCCGCGTGCCTGTGGCAGCCATCCTATGCCGAAGGCTTTGGCCTGCCGGTGGTGGAAGCCTTGAGTGTCGGCACGCCAGTAGCGGTGGCACGCGGCAGCGCCCTGGATGAAATCGCGCCGCCCGATGCCCCGCGCTTCGCCCCCCATGACGCCGAGCAACTGCACAAGGTCATGCAACAACTGGCCGGCGCCGAGGCCACGCAAGACGGCGAAACACACCGCGCCTGGGCCCGGCAATTTGCCGAACCGGCTTATCGCGCGCGCCTGGACACTTTGCTCAAGGAATTGGACCGCTAATGCTGCCAGGAAAATTCGTCAGTCTGCTGCTGGGCCTGGTGTTCGGCGGGTTGCTGTTGGCCCTGTCGCCGATCAAGGTCATGCTGGTGGTAGCCGGTGTGGCCGTGGCCTTGACCCTGATCCGCTTTCCCCTGTGGGGCTTGCTGATTTTCTCGGTACTGGCCACCAGTATTCCCTACACCACCTTGCAATTGGGCATCCGCACCACCGTCAGCGAGGCGGTGTTGGGGCTGACCTGGGTCGGGGTGTTCTGGCAATCGTTCATCGGCAAGACCCGCGGTTTCATGCTGTGGCGACCGACCGAGCGGGCGCTGATGTGGCTGATGCTGTTCAGCACCATTCCGTTTATCTGGGGCATGCTGATCATCCATGCCGAAGGCAACGGGCCGGTGAACTGGGTGCGCTGGCTGATGAACCTGTCGATGTTGTTTATCGTGCCGCTGTTGCTGCGCACCGACGCCGACCGCGACAAGGTGGTGGTCGCCCTGTTGCTGGGTAACCTGGCGATGCTGCTGCTGTCGATCTTCATGTTCCTGAAGACGCGCAATGCGATGTCGATGATCGATATTCTCACCGACCTCAAATACGCCCACCCGGAAGCGGTGAAGGATATTTTCTCTGCCAACTACACGCGCATGGCCTCGCCCTGGGTGCACCCCAACCTGACCGGTGGCGTGCTGGTGCTGTTTATTCCCCTGGCGCTGTTCTATGGCTGGACCCGCAGCGGCTGGCGTCGGGCCCTGGGCCTGGCGGTGGCGGTGCTGGGGTGTGCCGGCCTGCTGCTGAGTATTTCCCGTGGTGCCATCGTGGCCCTGGCGCTGGTATTGATCTGGCTGGCCTACAAGCGCGTGCCGAACAGCGGACGCATTATCGGTATCGGGGCGGCGTTCGCCGTTGCGCTGGTGATGTTCTATCCGCCGTTGCAGGAGCGCTTGCTGACCATCTTCTCGACCACCAACGCCAGTACCGAAATCCGCTTTGACGAGTACGCCCGGTTCCCCACCGCCATGGCGACCTACCCCCTGGGGATCGGCTTCAAGATCGACCCGCCCGTGCCCGGCTCCAATCTGTTGGGGATCTCCAACCTGTGGCTGAACTTCATCTACAAAGTCGGCATTCCAGGGATGCTGCTGTTTATCACCGTCACCCTGTTGTGGTGGCGCGAAGTGCGCCCCCTGGGCCAGGTGCGCAAAGTCACCGCCGACAATGCGCTGTGGCTGGGGTGCCTCTGTGGTGTGTTGGCGGCACTGCTGACGGGGATTTTCGACCATTATTTCAGCTTCACCTTTGTACTGATCGCGCTGTTCTGGCTGTTGATGGGCATGAGCCTGCAACAGGTGCGTCTGCGCCCCTCCATTACCGCCCCTGTTGCTGCTATTGCGCCAAAGGATAACCAACCATGAAGCACCGGATGATCCACTCCACCGACTTGCGTGACCGCCTCCCCACGCTGGCCGCTGAAATGGGCGTGAGCCTGCCGGACCTGGAAGAGGCGCTGGGCTGGTGCCTGGCCAACGACGTGGTATTTGAAGAAGGCGAAGGCGACAACAAGCGCTTCTGGATCAGCTCCATCGATCTGGAAACCGCGATTGAGCACCCGGTGGCGCGCCGCCTGTTCCACCGGATGAAACAGGACCTTGCGGCCCAGCTACTGCCGCGTTACGGCAAAAACTGGGCGACCGTCAAAGACCGGTGGCGCAGTGTCTGGGACATGGCCTACAACATCTTGATCAACAAGATCCCCAGCCACCATGTACGCATCGCCTGGCTGCGCCTGGGTGGCGCGAAGATCGGCAAGGGCTCCAGCTTGTGGCGTAACACCGAGGTGCTGGGCATGCACAATCTGGTGGTCGGCGACGATTCGGTAATCGGTTGGCATTGCCAGGTGGACGCCCGTGCCGGGCTGGTGATCGGTAACCACGTGGCGATCGCCTCCCACGTGCTGATCATCGCCGGCAGTCATGATTTGCAGGCACCGGAGTTCTGGTCGATTTCCGGGCCGATCTACATCGACGACTACGTGTGGATCGGCAGCCGGGCGTTGATCGGCTACGGCACGCACCTGGGCTATGGTTCAGTGATCAGCGCCAATACCGTGGTGGCCAAGGCAGTAGCCCCCTACAAAATCATTGGCGGTTCCGGGGCCAAAATCATGGGCGAACGTTGCCATGATCTGAACTACAAGGTGGGTGGCAAAGGCCTGTTCACCCTGTTTCACTGATGTTCGGCAGCACGCTCTGGCTGACCCTCGCGACCCTCGCAGGGCTGGTCGCCGGTTTCGCCCGCGAATGGCTGCTGGTGGCGGCCTGGGGCGCGGGCAGTCGCAGCGACGGGTTTCTGGTGGCGGTGTTTTTGCCCGAAGCATTGCGCATGACCCTGGCCGCCGGCTTGCTTGCGGCGGCTGCCCTGCCCCTCTATCAACAACGCGACCCACACCGCCAGCAGGCCTGGCTGGCCAGCCTATCCCCACGCCTGCTGGGAGTGGGCCTGGCGCTGTTTGCCGTACTGGCGCTGGGCGCGCCGCTGTGGGTGCGCCTGATCGGCCCCGGCCTGGACGTGGCGGCCCATGCCGAAGCCGCCGCTAACTTGCGTTGGCTGGCCGCCTGTGCGCCGGGCCTGGTGATGCATGGGCTGTTCAGTATTCCCTTACAGGCACGCCAACGTTTTGTCCTGCCGGGCCTGGGCTCTTTACTGTTCAATCTGCCACCGGTGCTGTACCTGTTTATCCGTGGCAGCTCCAGCGACAGTGCCGAACTGGCCATGAGCTTTTTTGCCGGCAGTGTGTTGATGTGCCTGCCGTTGCTGGTGCCGGTCTGGTCTTTCGGCTGGCGGCCGTGGCAGATCAGCGGCGACCCGCTGGCAGGCCGCGAATTGCTGGGCCGCATCGGCCCGTTGTTGGCCAGCAACGTGGCCAGCCAGGGCCTGGCGCTACTGGAGCGATTGATCGCCAGTTTCCTGGGGGAAGGCGCTGTGACGTGGGTTAACCTCGCACGCAAGCTGATCAACCTGCCATTGATCGCCCTGATGAGCCTCAACCAAGTGCTGCTGGGCATGATGAGCGGCGAACAAGGTCAGCAGCGCCTGGCCCTGCTGCGTCGCGGCCTGGATGCAGCGACCCTGCTGAGCCTGCCGGCGGCCTTCGGCCTGATTGGCGCCAGCCCCACGCTGATCCATCTGCTGATGCCCGCCCAGAGCGTCGATGGCCCACTGCCGGCGCTGCTGGCCTGGTTCGCCACGCCTCTGGTGTTTGGCGCCTGGAACGCGATGCTCGCTCGCTATGCCTATGCCAGCGGCGACACGCGCCTGCCGCTCAATTGCGAACTGCTGGGCAGCCTGGTCAACGCCGCCTTGCTGGTGGTGCTGCCCTATTGTATCGGCCTGCCGGGGATCGCCTTGGCGGCGTTGGGTGGCGTCGTGGTGACGAACTTGTTGCTGATGCACCGCCAGCAACTGCTCGGCCAACTGGGCTGGCCATTGCAGTGGGGCTTGAGCGGGGTGCTGTTGGGTGTGGCGGCGCTGGCCCTGCACCCCTTGCACAACGATGGGTGGCAGTTGGGGTTGAGTAGCCTGGCCGGCGCGCTGGTGTTGGTGGGGTTGGGGCTTTGGCTCAAGCCGTGGAAAGCCTGAGGCCGGTTCCCACCAGAACGGTGGGAGGGGACCTGTTCAATCTTCCAGCGGCTTGGGGGCTTTGTTGCCGGGCTTGGCGGGCTTGGTGCCCTTGGCCGCAGCCGCTGGCGCGGCTGGAACAGGCTCCGGCTCCGCAGGTGCGGCAAGCTCCTTTTCCGCCTGAGGCATCTGGTCAATGGCGCTGAAGAACTCCTTCAGGTCAAGGCTGTCCGGTGGCACGGTTTTTTCGAGTTTCTTCTCGCCGTCCTTGCCGATCAGAATCACCTTGGTGCCGCTGCCGACGCCGAGCTTGAGGGCGCGGATCAGCGCGTTGGTTTCAGGCGGCGTGAGCTTCTTGCTGTCCTTTGGGTCCTTGGCGAACTTCTCTCCTTCAGCGCCAATGCTGCCGAACTTCACGGTATAGAACACCATGCTGCGCTCTTCGAAGGACTGCTTGATGGCAGCCTCTTCCAGTTGTTTCTTCAGCGTTGCCAGTGTCGGGTTTCCAGCATCAAGCTCCACGACCACCAGGGGGCGCGTCTTGCCCAACTCCTGCTTGAGCGGATTATCATCAGCGGCCAACAACGGCCCCGTAAAAGCCATCAAGGTAGCCAGGGTCAGCGACCGGATGAGCATGCGCACCTCCTTTGAATTCCATGCAGGGTTCTTGAGTTTCATGTCTGCGACAGCCAAATTCAAGGATGATTCCTACACCACCTTGAGAAGCGTAGGTCAGGAAGCCCGCTACGCAAGGGCTTGGACAGTGGCCTAGTCATTGTTTCTTCCGGTTACGAGACCTTCCACTGCGGCCAATGCCGGGCAAAAACGGGGGCCACGACAGGGTCGGCGTCTACCCGCTCCAGGCTCTGCGCAAAGCCCGGCGCCAGGTTGCCGAGCACCTCGCGCGCGTCGTCCCAACGCGATACCGCCGCCGCCATGATGCCCAGTGCATTCGGCGCGTTGCTGGGTGTAAACAGTTGGCCGGCAAACTGATCGGCAAACACGACCCAGGCCTGATGCAGGTAGCGCCGTGTGCCGCTGACCAGTTGTGCTTGCTGCACCTCATCGGCATTGCCCAACCAGCGTTGCGGGTAGTCGATGATGCCGATCGCCGAATAGCAGTTGGCGGCGATATACAGCAAGCCGCGCAGGATCTGCGTACGATCGCCAGCCAGCAACTCGGCCTTGGGATACTCCAGGCCCAGGTGGATCAGGATCGCGGCGCTTTCGGTCAGTACCTGGCCATTTGGAGTGACCAGGGTGGGGATCTGCTTGAGTGGATTGATACGTGCGAGGGCGTCGCTACCCTCGCCGTCCTGCCAGGAACTGGCCTGCACGCGATGCCACGGCACTGCGCAGCGCTGCAGGGCGATTTCGATCATGCAGGATCCGGATTCGTCGGTGCCGTAAAGGGTGTACATGGGCGTTTCCTCCTGAGCGATGGGCAATATTGAGCCTGTGGTGATTACCTAGAATAGCCCCATCTGCCCGCCTACCAGGGTACCGAAATCGTCATTCACGAACGGCAGGATTGCGTCAGCCACGGGCTGCAATTGGCGCGTGACGTAGTGGTCGTAGTCGATGGGCGCCTGCCGCACTTCCAGCGGTTCCGGGCCGTTGACGCTGATCACGTAGCTGATCCAGCCACCGCGCTGGTACTGGCGCGGGCGGCCCAGGCGATCGTTGTACTCGTCCGCCAGGCGCGCGGCGCGTACGTGGGGCGGGACGTTGCGTTCGTAGTCGTGCAAGGGCCGGCGCAGGCGTTTGCGGTAGATCAGCAACTCATCGAATTCGCCGCTCAAGGTACGCCGCACGTAGTCGCGTATGTAGTCCTGATGGGGTTGGCGATGGAAGATGCGTTGGTAGAGTTCCTGCTGGAATTGCCGGGCCAGGGGCGACCAGTCGCTGCGCACGGTTTCCAGGCCTTTGTAGACCATTTCTTCGCCGCCATCTTCGCGCACGACCAGGCCCGCATAGCGCTTTTTGCTGCCCTCCTCGGCGCCACGAATGGTCGGCATCAGGAAGCGGCTGAAGTGGGTTTCGTATTGCAGCTCCAGGGCGCTTTGCAGGCCGTACTCGTTGCTCAGGTGCACGCGCCACCAGTCGTTGACGTGCTGCACCAGCGCCAGGCCGATGCGATTGGCGTCCTGCGCAGAGTGCGCGCTGCCCAGCCAGACGAAGGTGGAGTCGGTGTCACCGTAAATCACCTCGTACCCTTGGGCCTCAACCAGCGCGCGGGTCTGGCGCATGATCTGGTGCCCCCGCAGGGTGATCGAGGATGCCAGCCGGGTGTCGAAGAACCGGCAGCCGCTGGAGCCGAGCACACCGTAAAAGGCGTTCATGATGATCTTCAGTGCCTGGGACAACGGCGCATTGCGCTCGCGCTTGGCCTCTTCGCGGCCTTCGGACACCCGGGTGACGATGGACGGCAGGCAATGCCGGGTGCGGGAGAAACGTGCGCCGCGAAAGCCTTCCACCGAGTCGCTGTCGTCAGGATGCTTGAGGCCTTCGATCAAGCCGACCGGGTCGATGAGGAAACTGCGGATGATCGATGGGTAAAGGCTTTTGTAGTCCAGCACCAGCACCGATTCATAGAGGCCCGGGCGCGAGTCCATGACAAACCCGCCGGGGCTGGCTTGGGGCGGTTTGTCACCCAGGTTCGGCGCGACGAAACCCTGGCGGTGCATCAACGGCATGTACAGGTGGGTGAAGGCGGCCACCGAGCCGCCGTTACGGTCGGCCGGCAACCCGGTGACGCTGGCGCGTTCGAGCAAGAACTTGAGCAGCTCGGTCTTCTCGAAAATCCGCGTGACCAGTTCGCAGTCCTTGAGGTTGTAGCGCGCCAGGGCGGGTTTGTCCTCGGCGAACATGCGGTTGATTTCGTCCATGCGCTGGTACGGCGTGGAGATGTCCTTGCCTTCGCCAAGCAGGGTTTGCGCGACGTTTTCAAGGCTGAAGGATTCAAAACTCCAAGTGGCCGAACGCAACGCTTCGATACCGTCGATGATCAACCGCCCCGCCGCCGCCGCGAAGTAGTGATTGCGGCTGCCATGTTCGCGCCAGGCCATGGTTTCACCGCCACGCCCCAGCAACAGCGGCACGTTCAGGCGCTGGGCGTGTTCGTGGAGTACGCGCAGGTCGAACTGCACCACATTCCAGCCGATGATCGCGTCGGGGTCGAAAGTGGCCAGCCATTGGTTGAGGCGCTCGAGCAGTTGAGCACGGGTGTCGCAATAGTCGAGCTTGAAATCCACGGCGTCGGTTTTGTTCGGCGGGCCGAGCATGTACACCTGGCGCTCGCCGCAGCCTTCGAGGGCGATGGAATAGAGATCGCCCTGGGCGGTGGTCTCGATATCCAGGGACACCAGCTTCAAGGGCGGGCGATAGTCGGGGGCAGGCTTCATCTGCGCGTCGAGCACGGTGCCGCTTGCATCAGCGGTGCCCCCGAACCAGACGGGAGCGGTGATAAAACGCTCCATCATGTAGCGCTCCGGCGGGCGCACGTCACCTTCGTAGACATCGACTCCGGCAGCGCGCAGGCGCTTCTCGATATCCATCAACTGGCGGTGCTGGCGCGCATAGAGGCCCAGAACCGGGCGGTGATGAAAGTCGCATAGCTGCAAGGGGCGCAACTCGAGATCACGTTCACCCTTGAGCAGCCAATCGAGCGGCTTGCGGTGGGCTTGCGGGATGAACACCACCGAGGTCTGCACGGGTAGGCGAATGCACCGTGGCCCTTGGTCGGTGGCCAGCCAGAAGCTGACCTCGGTACCCGCCGGGGTATCGCGCCAATGCCGGGTCAGGACAAACCCCTGCTGTAAATCCACCGTACCGCACCTCAAGAATCGCGTTCAGGGCGTGATTCTACTCGGCATCCGTGCAAACGCGTCGGGTAAACGCACACGCAGTGCGCGATCGCATAAATTTGTTGCAGGAGATTAATGGTAATTACTATCATTTGCGCTGGAGCCGTATCCGCGCAGTGAGGAAGCGCGACGTTGTTGTCCACTTCCTCCTAGTGACGGTTCGCCGTCAGGATCGACCATGCCCATCTGTCACCCTCTCGCTGTGCCGTTTCGCCCTGCCCTGCTTGCCATGTGCTGCTCCCTGAGTGTTACGGCACAGGCGGCCCCCCCATCGACGTCAGACACCGTGCTGGAGCTGGGTGCCACCCGCATCAATGCCGAAGCGCCGGCGCCCACTGCGCTGCCCCCCGAGTTTGCCGGCGGCCAGGTTGCACGTGGCGGCCAACTGGGTGTGCTGGGCAACCAGGACATCATGGATGTGCCCTTCAGCATGTCCTCCTACACCGAGAAGTTGATTCGCGACCAGCAGGCAGAAACCGTTGGCGACGTGCTGCTCAATGACTCCTCGGTGCGCCAGGCCTCGGGGTATGCGAACCAGTCACAGACGTTCATGATCCGTGGCCTGCCATTGAATGGCGACGACATTTCCTATAACGGTTTGTACGGTGTCCTACCGCGTCAGATCATCTCCACCGATGCCCTGGAGCGGGTGGAAGTGTTCAAGGGTCCCAATGCCTTCATCAATGGCGTCACGCCCACCGGCTCGGGCATCGGCGGCGGTGTGAACCTGCAACCCAAGCGCGCCGATGATGTGCCGCTGCGTCGTTTCAGCACCGACATCAGCAGCGATGGCCGGATTGGCGAGCACCTGGATATTGGCCAGCGCTTTGGCGAAGACAACCGTTTCGGCGCACGGGTCAACCTGTCCCAGCGCGAAGGCGATACCGGCATTGATGATGAGAACCAGCGTTCGAAGCTGTTTGCCGTCGGCCTCGACTACCGCGGCGATGCGTTGCGCTTGTCCGGTGACTTTGTGTATCAGAAGCAGCGTATCAACGGTGGGCGCAACTCGGTCTTTCTCGGCAAGATCACCCACGTACCGGATGCCCCTTCGGCAGACACCAACTACGCACCGAGCTGGAGCAGTACCAACCTTGAGGACACCTTGGGCATGCTGCGCGCCGAGTACGACCTCAACGAACACTGGACCGCATACGCGGCAGCCGGCGCCAAGCACAGCCGCGAAATGGGGCGCTACTCGTCGGTGACCCTGAGCGATAACCTCGGCAATGCCAGCGCCAGTGGCTCGACGATCGCCCACGAAGAAAACAACACCAGCGCGATGGGTGGGCTCAATGGCAAGTTCCAGACCGGCCCCGTCAGCCATCGGCTCAACTTTGGCTTGGCCGGCATCTGGACCGAGGCGCGCAACGCCTATGTGTTCGCCAGCGCAAAAACGGCAACCAACATCTACCACCCAGTGACCGGCGCGCCACCGGCCCTCAATAGCCCGCGCAATACCCCAGGTACCGACTTCAGCGATCCGACCATCACTGGCAAGACGTTCGTACGCAGCCTCGCGGCATCCGACACTTTAGGGTTCTTCGACGACCGCTTGCTGGTGACCGTCGGCGCACGCCGCCAGCAGATGGTGGTACAGAGTTACAACTACATGAGCGGCACCCGCACGGCCAATTATGACGAGTCGATCACCACGCCGGTATACGGCATTGTGTTCAAGCCTTGGGAGCATGTGTCGCTGTATGCCAACCGTATCGAAGGCCTGGCCCAGGGCCCGACATCGCCGCTCAAATCTGGCAGCCTCACGGTCATCGGTGGGGGGCAGGCTTATGCGCCTGCACGGTCCAAGCAGATCGAAGCGGGTGTCAAAGTGGACATGGGCTCCTATGGCGCGACCTTGGGTGTGTATCGTATCGAACAGCCAGGCGCGGGTTATGCCGAAGCCATCGACGCCACCAGCGCCCGCTATGTGCGTGAAGGCCTGCAGATCAACAAAGGCGTCGAGCTGAACGTCTTTGGTGAGCCCGTCAGCGGCCTGCGCCTACTGGGCGGAGTGACGCTGATGAATACCGAACTCAAGGGCACACTCAACGGCGCCAACGACGGCAACCGCGCCATTGGCGTACCTTCATTCCAGCTCAACGCCGGGGTGGATTGGGATGTGCCGGGCTTGCAGGGCGTGACGCTCAACGGCCGTATGCTACGCACCGGCGGCCAGTACGCCGACGCAGCCAACGAGCTGAGCCTGCCGGCGTGGAACCGCTTCGACGTGGGTGCGCGCTACACCTTCATGCTGCAACAGCGCGAGGTGACTGTGGGTGCCACGGTGGAGAACGTGGCCAACGAGAAGTATTGGGAATCGGCCCAGGGTGGATTCTTGAGCCAGGGGGATCCGCGGGTGGCGAAGTTGTCGGCGACGATTGATTTCTGAAAACGTAAAAGGGCTGGGGGCAGAACTCCCCCTGCGCCCCATCACTTTATTGGGGGCTTGCTCAGATAATCTTCGATATTGCTCATTTGTTCGTCCCAGCCACGGGAGTTCATCTTGAAGGCTTTCTGGCGCCGCGCTTCGGGGATCTGGTCAAAACCGGACTCGACGACCCGCAAGAGGATGCCTGGAGCGCGATCCTCAATCGTGAACTCCACCAGCGTCGGTGTTTCCTTGTCGTAGTCGACGCCCTCTTCCACTGCAAAAGGATGCCACCAGAAAGAAAACAGCGTTTGGGGCAGGATGCGTTCGATCCTGGCCTTCCACACGACATGTTCGTAACCTGGGTAGGTAATTGGCGCTTCGATGGTTTCTCCGGCCACAAAGGTTTTACCTTTAAGCGCGATACCGAACCAGTTACCAAATTGCTCGGCCTGCGTGAGTGCCTCCCAGACCTGTTTACGTGATGCGTTGAGCAGCACTTTGCGTTCGATGCGATCTAATACGTGCATGAGTCACCTCCTTCACTAAACACTAGGCGACATCAACCAATGCGCAACCTTGCGTTGTGCGCGATGATGATGCCCCCCCCTTGCCTGGCCATAGGTTATGACTGACCCACTGAATGGAAGTTGCTTGTGCAAAGGTGTGCGCTACCAAGTCGACAGCCTGGACATGCCCATCAGCCACTGCCACTGCAAAAGCTGCCGCAAGGCACACGCGGCCGCGTTTGTTGCCACGGCCGGGGTGATGCGTGAGCATTTTCGCTGGACGCAGGGTGAGGAGTTGCTGTCGTCCTTTGAATCTTCGCCGGGCAAATTCAGGCATTTCTGCTCGCGTTGCGGCGCGCATCTGATTGCTGAACGTGGGCATCAGCCCCACGTGATCGTGCGGGTGGCGACGCTAGATGATGATCCGGGCGCCAGGCCCACCTCGCATATCTGGACGGCCCATGAAGTGCCCTGGCTGGCCTATGACGGCGTAGCGCGCTGGGACGAATGGAAGGTCTGAGTCAAACCCGTGGATCACCCGGAGCCTTGGCCGGCGCCGCGTATTGCGGCTTGAGGTGGCCTTCCTGGTCGAGCAGCCAGGCATCCATGATCTGGCGCACCACAGGCCCGGCTACACGGCCGCCGGCCTCACCGTTTTCGATCATGACTGAAATCACGATTTTCGGATGTTCGGCCGGCGCGAAGCCGACGAACAAGGCGTTATCGCGATGCCGCTCCAAGGTCTTGTTGCGGTTGTAGCGCTCACCCTGTTTGATCGCCACCACCTGGGCGGTACCACTCTTGCCGGCGATGCGGTATTGCGCGCCTTGCGCTGCCGCTCGGGCGATACCGCGGGGATCGTGCATCACCAATTGCATGCCGTGGTTGACCTGCTCCCAGTCACGCGGGTCCTTGAGCACCACGTTGGGCATTGGGTGCTCATCTACAGGCGCCACGCCATTGATGGTCTTGGCCAGGTGCGGGCGGTTCCATACACCTTTGTTGGCAATCAATGCTGTGGCCTGGGCCAATTGCAGTGGCGTCACCTGCATATAGCCTTGGCCAATGCCGAGGATCACGGTTTCGCCTGGGAACCACGGCTGGCGACGGGTCGCACGCTTCCAGGCTTGGGATGGCATCAGGCCGGCAGACTCTTCGAACATATCCAGGGACACTTTCTGGCCCAGGCCGAACTCGGCCAGATAGTCGTGCAGGCGGTCGATCCCGAGCTTATGGGCCAGGTCGTAGAAGTAAGTGTCGTTGGAACGCATGATGGCCGCGTCCATGTCCACCCAGCCGTCACCGCTGTGGTTCCAGTTGCGGTATTTGTGGTCAAAGTCTGGCAACTGATAGTAACCCGGGTCGAACACTCGGGTTTGTGGGGTAACGACACCGCTGTCGAGACCGGCAATGGCCACTTCCGGCTTGATGGTTGAACCTGGCGCGTAGAGCCCGCGTAGCACGCGGTTGAACAGCGGCCGGTCAATGGAGTCGTGCAGCGCGGCGTACTCCTTGAAGCTGATGCCGGTGACGAACAGGTTCGGATCGAAACTCGGTTTACTGACCATAGCCAGTACTTCACCGGTTTGCGGGTCCAGGGCGACCACTGAACCGCGACGGTCGCCCAAGGCCTCTTCGGCGGCTTCCTGTAGCTTGACGTCGAGGCTCAGGACGATGTTTTTGCCAGGGATCGGGTCGGTGTGCTTGAGCACGCGCAGCACACGGCCCTGTGCGTTGGTCTCGACCTCTTCATAACCGACATGGCCATGCAGTTCTGACTCGTAAAAGCGCTCGATTCCGGTTTTGCCGATGGATTGGGTACCGCGGTACTCCACCGAATCCAGGGTCTTGGATTCTTTTTCGTTGATGCGGCCGACGTAGCCGATGGAGTGGGCAAAGTGCGCGCCCAGGGGGTAGTGGCGAACGAATTGTGGCTCGACGTCCACACCAGGTAGACGGAACTCGTTAACGGCCAAAACGGCGATCTGCTCTTCGGTCAATTCGTAGAACAACGTGACGGGAACAAACGGGTGACGGGCCTGCTTGAGCGCCTTATCAAACACCGCACGGTCTTCGGCAGGCAGGTGCAACAGATTGACGATTTCGTCCAGCTCACCCTTGAGGTCGGCGGTGCGCTCACGGGTGATGGTCAGGTTATAACTAGGGCGGTTGTCGGCCAGCACCACGCCATTACGGTCATAGATCAAGCCGCGAGTCGGTGTGATGGGCAGTACGTGGACCCGGTTGTTTTCCGAAATTGTGGAGTGGTAGTCGTACTGCACCACCTGCAGGAAATACATGCGCCCTACCAGCGCACAGGTGATCCCAATCACCAGCACCGCACAGGCGAGCAAGCGCTTGTTGACCAGGCGGTTTTCTTTTTCGTGGTCTTTGATAGGTATCGGTTCAGGCATTTCTACAGCATCTCGTTGGAAAAGGTCGACGCCGCATCCTGCGGATAAAGATCAATCCTTGTGAAAATGTGCTGCACCATAGCAAAAATGCAGAAACACTTTGTATCGAATTCCCTCAACGGCAGCTTATTTAATGTTGCCAGAAGCGCTGGAATTTTCGAGCGCCCAAAACAAAACCCCAACTGCTTTCGCAATTGGGGTTTCGGAATTTAATCTTGACGATGACCTACTCTCACATGGGGAAACCCCACACTACCATCGGCGATGCATCGTTTCACTGCTGAGTTCGGGATGGGATCAGGTGGTTCCAATGCTCTATGGTC